>OBIC01000046.1_pt1 | contig 66213 bp, 53 predicted proteins | sample 1519831 | NCBI WGS metagenome assembly OBIC01 (sample SAMN03019805, study PRJEB22545) | beach sand metagenome | biome: beach; feature: sea beach; material: beach sand | place: USA: Municipal Pensacola Beach, FL | collected 2010-10-20 | depth 40-45 cm m
TATTAACCAAAACACCTGCTCAGGCCGTGCTGTTTCAGCAGTTTGGGAACAGCGTAAATGGGACCAATACCCATTTCTTCAGGCTCATTACCGGCGACGGCAATACCTCGGTAGATACCCAGTGGCTGTAAGCCTCGCTGTTCAGCCAGTTTGCTGTCCATCAGAATGCAGGCCGAGGCGCCATCCGAAAGCTGGCTGGCGTTACCCGCCGTCACAGTGCCGCCCTCAATTACCGGGTCAAGCCCCTGCAGGCTCTCAAGCGTCGTGCTTGGACGGTTGCCTTCGTCTTTACTCAGGGTGACTTTTTCAAAGGAAACTTCTTTCGTTTCCTTGTTGACGACCGCTTTAGTGGCAGTCATCGGAACAATTTCATCATCCAGTTTGCCAGCTTCTTGAGCGGCTGCTGTACGTTGTTGTGAGAGGAGCGAGTATTCGTCTTGGGATTCCCGGCTGATATTGTATTTTTTAACGACATATTCAGCAGTTTGAAGCATAGGCATATAAGCGTGTTCGGATTGTGCGGTGACATTAGGATCCTGCTGTTTACCACACAGCCCGAAATAGTCGGCCTGGGCAAGTGAGATGTTGTCCTGCCCGCCAGCCAATACAACGTCATGCCCGTCTACAATGATTTGCTTAGCGGCCATACCAATGGCCATCATGCCGGACGAACATTGGCGATCAATCGTTTGTCCTGCAACGGTATTGGGTACCCCTGCCGCGAGTGCCGCCATGCGGCCGATGTTCATCCCCGAAGTGCCGGCAGTCAGTACCGTTCCCATGATAGAGTCGTCGATTTCTGCGGCGTCAATGCCAGCGCGTTCAACAGCATGTTTGATCGCATGAGCCATCAAAGTGGGCGATTTTGTGTTATTAAAGGCGCCGCGAAAGGCACGGCCGATCGGTGTTCTGGCAGTTGATACGATAACAGCTTCTTTCATGCTTGATTCCTCTTAAAAGGTTAAATGTAAGTGTTTTAAGGCTTAGGTTTAGGCAGCCGGGGCACGACGTGCGAGCCCATCATAAAGGTCCAGCATTCGCTCACGCCACAGGTAGAGACTATCCTGTGGGTCGTCAAGCAAGGGTGTTGTTGAAACACTGCGCGCCCATTGAAAGACGCTGAAGAGTATGTAATCGGCATAAGCCGGGTGGTCACCACAGAGAAAAAGCTGCTTCTTGAGGGTTAAACGGGCAGGGAGCAATGTCGCGTGGAGCTGTTTAAGATTTTTTTCGGAATCGCCAGCAAACGCTTCGAGTGACTGCCCAAAGCGTTGTTCCCGGCTGGTAATAAAATATTCAGCATCTTCTGCGTCTAATTTCCCCGGGATATCGTTGACCACTAATTTGAGGATGATGCCTGAGAGCTGTGAGTCCACCCAATATCGGGCGAACTGTGTTAAAGCCTTGGCCTGTTCGCCACCCATCAATGGCTTCTGCGGGTATTGTTGATCCAGATACAGTGCGATATTCCAGGAATCGTGGAGCCAGCGGTCACCATCGACCAGCACTGGCACAAGACCTTGATTGGTCTGGCTGATGGTTTCTTTTTCTGTAAAGCGCCAAGGAATAAATTCTGTTTCCAACCCTTTATGCGCGAGTGCCATTTTGATCCGCCAGCAGAAAGGGCTGAAGCGACGCGATTTGTCTTTGCCACACAGGTCGTACATTTTAAGTGCCATGTTACTTCCTCACCTGGATTGGTTTGTTGTGATTTGATCGTTTTTTAGCTTCGCCTGAACGATTATCCTAACATTTCCCTATTCGCTTGTATTCCGTCTTGGTTTTTAACTCCTCTGGGATTCTAGAAACACCTCTCAAATGTCGCCGGTTTCAGATGCATAGGGCATCCATCCTCATTTACACTGCTAGCGATGTTTTAGGGGATGTAATGCGGCAGTTTATTGTTTTTTGTGTGCTATTGGGACTGTTTAATCTTAGCGGGGTTTTTGCGGATGAGCGGGCCGGTGTTCATTATCAAGCGCCTTGGCATACGCTGGAAACACTGCATTTTAAAATTCACTACCAAACAGGGCATGAAGCGCTGGCTGAGCGCGTCGAACAAATCGCAGAATATCATTACACACCGATGACGACCCAGCTGGGCTGGGTGCCTTCCGACAAAACACATATTCGTATTGTCGATTATTTTGACTATTCAAACGGTTATGCCAGCCCTCTGCCCTATGACCAGATCACCATGATCGCATCCCCACCCGACACTATGAATCAGATTGAAGATTATGGTGACTGGTTGGAAATGCTGTTTGTCCATGAGTTCACACATACCTTACACATTGGCCAAAGTCATGGCGCCCCGGCTGTGTTGCAAAAAATATTCGGCAGAACATTGTTCAGTTTTCCGCACATTTTTTCACCAGACTTTATTCCTGAAGGGCTTGCTATTTATCAGGAAACGGATCAAAAGGCCGGTGTGGGGAGAGGGCAAAGTGCACTGTATGAAATGATGATGCGGATGGAGGTTTTAGAAGGGTTTAAGCCCATCACACAAGTGAATATGGACGGGCACAGCTGGCCTTATGGAAAGTCTTATCTGTATGGTGCGTTTTTCTTTAACTACCTCGTTGAAGAGTACGGTTACGAACCCGTCCAGCGCTTTATTTATGTCTACAGCCGGGGCTTATTACCGTATTTGCTCGACCGGGCAGCCCGTCGTGCTTTTGGTAAATCGTTTTCGGAGCTTTGGTTGGCTTACCGATTTGAAATGGTTGCTCACTTCCGAGAGCAGATTACCATGCTGGAGCAAGAAGGTCTGGTTACAGGAGAGGCGCTCACGAAAGGAATGATCACAAATAGTCATGCCAAATACGGCGCAGATGGTCTCTACTATATTCGTACCCAGGCAAGTAGCCACGCCGCACTGATGCGCTTGGATGCCAAGGGAAAGACTGTCGAGTTACAGCGGCTGACCGCCCCAGGTTTTATTGATACACACTGGCGTTCAGGTATTTTGGTGTCGCAATTAAAACCAACGGGGAAGGGTGAAGGTTTCTCTGACTTGTATCGGTATCATTATGACGGGCGCTTCGAACAGCTCACTCACCGGCAGCGTTACCGGCGTGGCGTCTGGATGCCGGATGGCGAGCATCTGGTCGCCTTACGAGTGATTAAGGGGGCACCCGTGCTGGACTTGCTGGATAAAACAGGGGGTTATATCAAAACACTCTGGGGTGGTGAGCTGGGGGCAGTGATCGGCCAGTTTGACATCTCGCCGAATGGGCTGCAGCTGGTGGCATCTAAAAAACGAGACGGCCAACACTGGGACCTTGAGTTGTTTGACCTGACATCCCAGCGGTGGGAAAAGCTAACGGATACAGGAGCCATTGAATCGGCACCTGTTTTTGTTGATGCGGGCCAAGGCGTTCTTTTTAGCGCTGATTATGGCAATAAGGTATACAACCTGCACAAAGTTGATTTGGTGACAGAAAAAATTCAACAGTTCACACGAGTGTTAGGAGGAGCATTCCGCCCGGATCAAAACCCTGTGACAGGCAAGATAACTTACTTCGGATACGGTTCACAAGGCTATGATTTATATGAAATTTCAACACCTGTTCCATTGGAGCGTATGGACAATGAAGCCGTGTATGGAACAGAGCCATTAACGCGCTATACACAAAACGAGAATGCGACGCCTGTTGCGTCAAATGTGAGTGCTTATTCGCCGTGGGAAACCTTGCGGCCAAGGTCCTGGGCTCCTTTTTTAGTGAGTTCTCCGGCGATCACCGAAATCGGGTTGTCAACGTATGGCGAAGATGCCGTAAAAAAGCACAGCTACGTGGTGGATGTGAGCCACGAGTTTGAATCAGGAGAAACCTCTGGCGCATTTCAATATCTATGGGACTGGCCCTTGAGCGGGTATTTGTCCACGCGTTTCAGCCGGGAAAATGAGTATTTTACAGACGGTGATGATGAAGATGAGGCACTTTATCGTGTTCGTGCTTCCGACACCTTTGAGCTATCGCACCTGAGGGCCTGGACATACAGCGGACTTGAGTGGTCACTCGATTACGGCATTTTGATGGAAAAAAATCATGATACCTACCAACGAGACAGTACCGTAATCCGGGGACGCGATTTCGAAAATGCACTGGCTGGGTTTCGATTAACCTATGATGATCGTATCTCATATCAATCCGCTTTTTTCCTCTCAGAAGGGCAGCAAATAGCCGCAAAGTTTGAATCTAACGATGTGCTGAGCAGCGATTATGCCGGTAACAGCTATGCCTTAACATTGGATAAACGCCTGCCGATTGGGCGTTCGGCTGTCGCGTTCAAGGTTGCGGTCGGCTACAAAGATGAAGAGACGCTGCCATTCCGTCTGAGTGGTTCCACTAACTTTTTCCCCGCAGGGGGATTGCTCGGGCAGGAGCGGTATCGTTTACGGGGCTATCCCAGTGGAGCCGAAGAATTACGTGGCGATAAACTCCAATTAAATAGTATTGAATGGTTTGTTCCGATCAAAAATGTTGAGCGCACTTGGGGCATGTTTCCTGTGGGTTTACAGCGCACCTGGGGGAGCGTGTTTTTGGATACCGGTGCGGCCTGGTTTCGGGGCGAAGAGCAAACATATTACACATCAGCGGGTTTTGAACTGCATGCTGAGCCAGGTTTGATGGGGCTAGGCTATTTGCAAGTGTCGTTGGGTTATGCACATGGTTTTGATGAACCCGGTGAAGATCAACTCTATCTACGGATAGGGGCAGACTTCTAATTCCAACAGGCGGATACACCCGTATTGTAGTTACAGAGCGATATTTTACTTTAGTGCTTACAATTGGAGTAAATCCTCTTGCTCTTGTGTCAGGAGTACCGACTGTTCTAAGTGAGGGTCAATATGTTTGCTCATTTACCCATAGGCAGACTTATTCCACCGGACCTGCAGTGGCTGGAGTACTTCGCCAATTACCGTAAATATCCTGCAGTGGCGCCTGAGTGCTAGTGCCCTTGGCGGGAGAAGTTTCCAAAATCGAGGTGATGACTCCATGAATCAGTAACCCTGGGTTCTGTTCAATGTGATTGGATAAGTTTTCTACATTAGGTGATGTGGCATTTATGGCCTGGGCTGGATTCAAGGTGTATTCATAGCCGGCCGGCTCAACTTCACTGAATACTATTGGGAAGCTTGGATTCTCTCCCACGTAATAGAATAAGTTGTCATGACCAAAAATATTGTCGGATTTACTCTCTGACTGGTAGCCAATACCGATAAAATCCCGGTCGAAATAGGCCACACAAATATTGTGATTAAACAGCACGTTGACCTCATCCTGGGATCCGCGAAATCCGAAGCAACCACTCCCACTGTTGATGTTATCCCGGTTCCAGCCCGCGATTAAATTATGATAAACATGCATAGTGCCGGTTAAGCCGGAATCCCAAATGGTCACGCCATTACCGTCGTGCCCTTGGCTGGTCTCCGGGTCAATACCATTCCAGTCTGCAGGCAGGCCAGCGTTGAGAATAATATTATTGAATATATGGACGTCCTCATGGCGGTCGCACCCAGAAGATTGATAAGTTATCCCCGCACCGCTTTGATTGACGATGACATTGTTATTGATATAAACGTCTTCAGTGTAGTTGCCACAGTCTGCCGATTGATCATGAAAGTGGATACCATTTTTTGCCTCATTGTTGTGTAAATAGTTAAATTGAACATGGGGCGGCAGCGCCTGGAGGTCTTGGGGACCGTCGGTATCTGGGTTTGATCTTAAAGAAAAATAAGTCGTATGGTGTAGTTTGCTACTGCCGGCACAACCATAGTCATGAATCTCATTGCCATAGACGCGAAAATCGCTGGCATAATCATAAAAGTCGGCACTACTGATGATTGCACCTTGTGTCTTAGATGCACATTGGCCGGGTAAATCGCTGATACGGTTGCCAACAGCCCGACCATAGGCAGTGGCTTTGATCGCGAATGTCGGCCCGTTGCCCGTGCCCGCACCTAACTGCCCTTGGGGTTCCTCCACACGATTACTGGAAAGAACGACCGCCTTAGATATCACTATTGCCGACTGCTGATAACCCTGAATGCCTTGTGGTGCTTTAAATTCTGCTTGAAAACCAGGGTAGGAGACGATCGAGTACTGAGCTGCGAGGGTAGAGTCAGGAGTATTTGCTTTTTTGTAGATAGCCCGGTCGTTGCCATCAGCCAGTGTCTCTACATCATGTACATAAATAGTAGAACCTGCGGGAGTATTGTTTACCGCATGCGAAACCGTCGCGAAAGGCGAATCGAAACTTCCTTCGTTGTTATTGTTACCTGTACTGTTGACATGAAAAATAGCCCCTTCTCGGATGGTAAACGGAGTGCTACTCATGTTATCTCCTACCGTGACTCTGATTTCGCCCGCTCCTTCAGGTGCATTTTCAGGGATTGAAAAGGCAACTTCCTGTAACTGAAAAGAAGCATACAAATTGGCCGGGCCACTGGGTAGCGTGCCGTCAGCGTTTTTCCAATAGTACACATAACCCTGAAAGCAGTTATTGGAACTATCGCAGTATTCAATACGGCTATCGCCCTGAGTAGAACCAAACCAACCCCAGACTGTAACAATAGCGCCTTGACCTAAACCGTCTCCCAAACCGTTAGCGGGGCCGGAGATTAAATCAGTAAACGCAATGTTGCCATTATTGACGGGGCTTGTTGAGACTGCGCCAACAGTGGTAATGCGAAAGCTGGCGGTAACACCACCTACCGTTAAAAGGGCCTCAGTGGTTGTGGCGTGGTTTGAGGATGACATTCGCCGGACTACGACTTGTTGCCCGTTTTCAATAGTGCTTGATGTGGAAATGAAAGGAGCACCATCTACGGAGTATTCGCCCCCTTCAATGTTAATCCCGGTAGCACTGTTAATCCCTGTAATCGTAATTGGGTCAGAGGTGTAGGAGGTCGCAAGTTCAGCATTCTCTTGAACAGAAAATTGAAAGGAATCAGGTGTTGTGTCAACCACCGCATTCGGATTGTCTGGGTTTATTTTTTCAGATTCTTCTGTGCAAGCCATCATTAAAAAAGGGATAACCAGTAAAGATAATATTTTGATTTTCATCGACTTTCCTGCGTGGAATACATTCATGCAGTTACTTTAAAGGCATTGATATGTTGGAGAGGGGAGGAGTCTCAAAGTTTTAGATAAAACTCATATTACGATTTGAATAGCTCTGGGAGGTCTATTGGTAACATGCCCATATTTGTATTTTTGGGGTCTCTAACAGACCATAATCATTCAATAGATTTCACTGAATGAGAAAATGCGGTGCATTCCCATCAAGAAGGACGTTGGTTTCTGTTCAACGGGTGTTAATTGTTTGGTAAGAATCTAACGGTTAACGATAAAAATTAGAAAAGCGGCCTGACTTCATTGGTTTTTTTGGCGTAAGCCGTTAAATCAAACCCTCGCTGAATTATCAGTCATGGTTTGATTTGGGAGCTCGTACAAAAGCTTTTATTAGTACTTGCCAACAATATTCAGGAACCAGCCTCGGCTATCGTAGTCAAGGTCTGTCAAGTCATCTGAAAAGTCTGTGAAGTTGTAGCCAATGCCCCCTTTGATATGTTTACCAAAGTGGTAGTGTGCTGCAGTGAGTACTCCTGCGCGCTGGTCTTCGGCTTCTTCAACCATCAGCACTCGGCCTTCTGCAAGAAGGTCCCAGCGCCGGACCAGGTGCCAATTGAGCCGCCCGATCACCAGTTGAGCATGGCTCGTTGTCCATGGGCCGGTTTCTCGACCTTCTCGTATTTCGCCCACTCGGATGGCGTACTTTCCACCAATACTCCAGCGTAAGCTGAGGTCATAAGTTGTGTCCAGTGCGAGGACATGGCTGCGTTGTTGCCAGTTTCCGGTGCTGCCGTTATTGGCTATTTGGTCCGCAGGGGCCAGGTCTTCCAGATAGGTGTAGCGGAACAAAGCGTTCCAGGTGTCATGATCAACGGGACGGTAAGCCATGCCGATATCGGCGAGTGTGTAATCCCCATTGTAGTAGTCACCTTGATCACTTTCGTTGAAGGCGAGATCCAGCCGGAACTGTGAGCGCCAGGACGGGGAGAGTTGATAACCCAAGTTATTCCGTGTTAGCCACGCAGTGCGGGTTTCTGCTTCAGTTTCGTCTTTCCGGTATTCCAGTGCCGTACCAAAACGGGTGGATGGGTTGCGCAGTCCCATGCTGATTGTCGCTGCTGATCGGTCTGTTTTTGAGCCTGTTTGGTCTTCTAGTTCACCTGTTTCGAAAGAAAGTCCCAGTTTCCAGGTATCTTTGGGGCTGTAATCAACGCCATAGACCTGACTAACGCCACTGGTGTCGCCATGTTGGACTCTGGCTTCCCCAAAAATACTCACGGCATCGGTATAACGTGTCCGCGCACCACTAATGAACTGGCCATAGGGTTGGGTTACGCTGTTATGTGTGCGATCGGTATCCAGCGCATAAGTTAAATAGAGGTCTGTGCTGTCGGTAACATGGAATTCACTGCCTGCCTTGCCACCCAAGCCACCGGTACCGCCGGATATTTCTCCGTTCAGTGACAACCGGTCGCTGAGTTGCCGGCGTGTTCCCAGCCCTGCACGGTTGTTTTCCCGTCGGGCATCACTTTTACTCAGTGTGCCTTGTGCGAACAGGTAGTTTGATACGTCAGGTGATGCTTTTTGATCCAGCTGAATGGCTAAATCGTTGCGATACCCTGTGTTTGTATTAACGCCCGCATCGTCCTTGGTGTGCTCATTTTTCAATGCAGAAGAAATACGCCATATCGAATTGAGCTGCTGGCTGATGCCTACCTCTGCTGACTGCGTATCATATCCTCCGTCTTCATCAGTTAAGTCCGCTTTGATAGAAAGCTCCGTACTCTCTGTAACAGGTGCGGATAAATGCGTGCCTATCTGGCTGGTGTCGTAAAGTGTGAGTTGCCCGGGTGCGGAAAAGCCATCTTCACGGTGTTGTAGGTAGAATCCACCCCGGCCTGGGTTGTCGAGCCCCAGGTCATTGATTTTGAAGCCAGATTCAACCCGCAGCGCGGCTGCATTCAGGTCATTTTGGCGGTTTTGTGCAAGTGGGGTAAATGTGAAGCCGCCATCATCAGAAAACTGTGTGCCGGTGCCTTCGCCTTTGCTTTCAGCAACTTCAACTTTTATGTATGTTTCTGGCGTTTTACGTACCAGGAGATCAATAGCGTTTAATCGTTGATCGCCGCCGCTTTGCTCTTGTTTGCTTAGTGTCATGCCAGCGGATACGTGATCGTTAAACCAGTGGCTGGCACGGCCACCAACCGCGGCTTCGTCGAGGTCATTGAAAAGTGGTGAATATTCGTATGTTGCGACAAGAAAGGCCGGGTTGCCCGAGAGGCTGCCTGCTCTGACTAACGTGCTGCCATCGGCCACGGAAGAGAGAGGTGATGTTAATAAGATTCGACCTTGCAGAGTATTTAGCGTGTAATCAACACCGGAAGCCAGCATGTGGCTAGACAGGACGATCCCCGAGTCTTTATCACGAATTTCGATGCTAAGTTGTTCCGAACCCTGTGTGATGTTTTGGTGTTGAAGGTAGTACAAAGAGCCGCCCGTTCCGCGGAACTCTTCACGGGCAGCTAGTGTGCCCGGGTCTGCTGCAAAAGCCTGAATCGCTGTTTTTCGTTCACCATACTCTGTTGAAGACAGACTTTGCCACTGTGCTTGTGCACCGTATAGGCCGCGGTCTATACGGGCCAGTTCATTTTCATGAATATGCGTTTTAAAGTTACCCCACATAATATGGGACTGTTCATCTTCGATCTTAAGGTACGCTTTTCCTTGCGTGGGAGCGTCTTCATAAGTGGTACTGTCGTCACCATAAACGGAATAGTACTGTTCCTCGTCCAGTTTCCTGAGCAAGGTTTCGGGTGACTTTTCATCAAAGTTTTTTAACAGTTGATCAAGTTCTTTTTCCCGGGTGTCAACACTGGCGGTTAATTGGTATTTTTTCGAAATTTTGCCTTTTGCATAAAACGCGATACGGCCATCTGCATAGGGTTCGTCGCCGTAATAGTGTGTATTGCCTGTGACCAGGTCGGCCGGTCCTGTGGTTTTGTTTTCACCAACGGTCAGGTCGGCCAACGCGACGATGAACCAGTCATCTTCCTCAAACTTGAGATCTCTCCAGTAAATGTCGCCATTGCCGGTTTCATCAAGCACCGCAACTTCAACGGTATGACCACCGTTACCAATGATGTGCTCAGTGACAAATTTTTGGTCATCAGCGACGGGTACTGGCATGCCTAGAAAGAAGACCTGATGGTCGTCTGGAATGTTCTCTCCGTAAACAGTCAATGTGCCACCTTGGACGGGGATGTTTCTGATGGCTAGATGATTTTTATCGTAGCCGTCAAAGAGCACGTCAGTCTCTTGAGTGTCCCCATTGTCTTTATCATTTTTCAACCAAAGTGTATGGCTTTTAGTTTCGTCAAAATGGCCGTTGTTATCATAGACGCGCAACCGGTATGCGATTTTTGCTGATGTGGTGGTGATGTCAGCCCAGGTTCCTGACATGTCACTGTCAAGCGGTACAATAGCCAGGGGAGTTGCCTGTGGCGATTGTCCAATTTCAAAAAGTCGTACCTCGGCTTTTTGAAACCAGCTACGATAGTTAGTAAAGCCTTGAAATTGAACATGCCCATCGATATCTGCTGTTTTGGGTAGTGCAGTAATGTTTAGCCTTGGCTGGGTGGTCAGGTTGTTGTACTGAAGTTGTATTTTGGCTTTATCGAGTGCAACGTCCGTACAACGCTGTAGGTCCGCGTTTTGTTTTGAGACTTTGCCGTTAACAGTTTTCCCGTCAATGCTGATGCGAAAGCCATCGAATTCATTGTTCTGGTTAACCGCATTGATGCCGCCTTCACAAATCCGGGCTTTGTGCAATTGAATGGGTGGCGGTGTCGTGATGATTTCTTCTTCGTACCAGATCTTCATTTCCACCCGGCGGTTTTTGGCCATGCCTTCTTTCGTGTCGTTGCTGGCAATGGGCACCCGGTCGGCTTTACCTTGATACGTTACCGCATCGTCAGGCAGATTAAGTGCAGATTTGAAAAACTGGGCAACGACACGTGCGCGGGCCTCTGAAAGTTCTTGGTTGTCTGCATAGAACTGTCTGGTATAGGCGCTGAGTCGTTGACTATCGGTATGGCCAATAAAGTGTAGGCGAAGATTTTTTTTGATTTTCAACCGGTCTGCAATGCTTTGAAATTGATCCAATGCTGTGCCTTCAATAAAGGCCTTTCCTGATCGAAAAGTGATGGGACTGTCTTCGCCGGCAAGGTTAGATGTAACACTGTGTTCCCTAACTACTGGAGGCACGGGCTTTTGAGTAGGGAGCGCCCAGAGAGTTAAGGTTTCATCGGGCAGGTGACGCTCGCTGTTTTCCGGTAGCTCCACTTTTTGAATAGAGCTATCTATGGGGAGCGCTGAGCGGATCGCTTCAATCTCGCAGACGGTATCACAGTCTATTTCACTCTGAGCAGAGAGAGGAGGCATCTGAACATAAAGCAGGCCCCCAATGAGCAGGAGAGCCTGCGCTTTTTGCTGTTTGATCAACTTAATCACGTCGCAGCCTCCTGGGTTGTTTTCCAACCTCGTTGGCAGACGTGCTCCAAAGAATTTCCCGCTCGATAATCAGTTCGTAATTATCACAGTCACACTGTTTCCAGCGTCTTCGTAGCTGTTTTTCAAAGGTGTCGAGACGCGTGTTAACGGTTGATGGACTCTCTCCTTCGGCGATATAAGCGAGTCGTAAAATCGATGACTTTTGGTTGAGTATATTCACCAAGTCATCCAGTTTTTTAAGTGAGTCAGGCGTGAGTGCCGTGGTATTGGAAAAAGCAGCAGGCCCTAAATCCAACCGTATCACGCGGTGTATCGTCGCGCCGAAGTTGATTTTTTCCATTTTACCTTCGGTGAGGCGGACAACACGTGGGTTTTCGGTTGTCGTTCTAAAGCCAGAAGGTAAGCTACGTTCATCCAACTTCAGAATAAAGTTTGAGCCATGTAATCTGTTGGGTAGAGCGGCGCAGGCAATGTGGTAACGTCCATATTGATCGGTTTTAGTAATAAGACCGCGTGCAGTGACCAGTTTGACACCTGCAATGCCGGGTTCGCCTTTGTCCGGATAACCATTGATGTTCCTGTCATCGTAAACTTTTCCGATAAGATCGCTGCACTGGAAGAGCGGATCTGGTGTCACAAGGACTTTGGCGGTGGCAATGTTGGATAGGCGTTGGTTGATGGCAAAGCTGTAGGCCCAGGTTTGATTGACATACTCACCTTCTTCAACACCAGCGCCAACAATAAGCATCAGTGTAATCGTGCGAGTTTGGTTGGGAGTAAAGGTGACGCCTGGCCATGTCAACTCTAAACCATTGATCGTGGGCTCACGGCTGGCGCCATCCAGTTTCGCGCTGTTTTCGACGTATTTGAAGCCTGGCGGTATCCGGTCCTGCAAGGCAATGTTTCTTATTTCCAAACTAAGGTTATTGGTATAACGCAGTGTGTAAGGAACCAACTCACCCCGGATCACCTTATTTTTCGGAGATGTTTTCACGGCAGTAATTGTGTCGCCGTCCAAGGGATCCAGCGGGATATGGTTGGAGACGACATCAGCCGATGTGATCGGAGAAATATCAAACGTTAAGAAGTATTGCGTGCTATTGGCCGTGGCAGCCAGTTCTGGTGTGTTGAGTGGGCAATTTTGTGGATCGTGTATCGGAGCACTTTCAACGGGTGCGCGTGCACTGATATGCACAAGGGCCGGATCGGGTGTTGGCATAACGGTTAACGTATTTTCACAAACCGGAATCATGGCCGAGTTGAGCGGTATGTAGCCGTCAGGGGCGCTGACATCGAGCGTGTAAGTGCCTGCTGGTGCATCGGTTAGCAGTAGGAACTGGTAATAACCATCGGCTGCTGTTATTTGCGTCTGATTATTTTCGCCTCCGACAAGGTGCAGCCCCGGATCAAATCCTACGGGGCCTAAAATACGAACGGTAGCACCTGAAATGGGTTGGCGAGTGACGGCATTGTAGATAATGCCTGAAGGGTCAATCGGTAGGTTCTGGTCTGGGATATCCGCATTGTTGGCTAAGGTGATGTTGCGGATCGTGCCTTGTGTAATCTCGGCTTCTGATAGCGAAGAAATCGGATTGCCGTAAACATAGCCATTGGGGTGTAAGAAGCGGATTTCATACCCTGAGCCAGGCTCAATGTTTTTAAAAACATAGTCGCCGTTTTCGTTTGTCCGTGTTTCAGCGACCAGGTTAGCTTCGCTGTTATTGATGGGCCCGGTTCGTTGGTATAGCTGGACGATCCAATCTTTTTGCCCTGAGTTGGGCTCGTTAATGATGCGGTCATGGTTTTCATCCAACCAGACATGGCCAGAGATCCGTGCCGTGGCGGGTGGGTCTTCATCTCTTTGTCGTTCACCAAATAAATAACCGTTGGCATGGGGAGTTGTAATGAGCACAATGTTGAGTATGCGATTATCGGCCGCATTACCTCCAGCGTCGCCCACCGTAATACTGCCTTCCAGCCACTGCCACCCGGCAGGTTGAATTTCTTCCAATGTATAACCATTCGAGTCGCTGGCTGGCAGTGTGTCAAAACTGAAGCGACCGTCTTCTTCGCTCTGGGTTTCGCGATCAAGTGTGTTGCCTGAGCCATCTTGACCGGATAGCTGCAAGGTGACACCGCCAATGCCGGATTCGCCTTCATCGAATAAGCCATTTTGATTCTCATCAAAATAGACAGCGCCTGTGAGGCGGGAATATTGTTCGGTGAAGCGATAATTGGTCCCGTTGTCGCCTGGCTGAAGGGGAATATCGTTAATCTGGTTAGCGTCTGAGCTACCGCCTAAGGTACCGGCCAGTGCTGTGCGGTCTATTAAATGAGCCGGTTGTGTCTGAATCAAACGGTAAATACCTGCGGGCAGATTCGTGAAGGCAAATTGGCCGGTTTCGCTGGTTTGTGTCGTTTGACTGAATAGCTCACCGAGTGTTGTTGTCCCGGTTAGGCTGATTGTGTTGTTTTCTACAGGGAGGTCGTCACTTTCTTGCAGCCCGTTGCCGTTGATATCAATGTAAACAGTGCCTGATAGGCTGCCGAGTACTGGTAGAATATCGGGCTGTTGCTCACCAAATAGATAGTCTTGGGCATGAATACCAGCGGCCAGTACGATGTTGCTGATTTGATTGTCACTGACATCCCCCCCGGCAGTACCGGCAGATTCTATGCCGTCTAGCCATCCCTCAGGTTGCGTTTGAGTAATCGTATACCCGCCGGGGCTACTGGCGGGCAGGTTACGGAAGAGGTAGTTACCGTTGTTATCCGTGGCGATAGTGATGTCGATATCGTCGTTGGCAGCGCTTAGGCCAGTGAGTCTCAGCAAGACCCCAGGAATGCCTGTCTCTTGTGTCTCGCGTATCCCGTTGTTGTTTTTATCAAAGTAAACACTTCCCGAAAGCTGGCTGAGATCCGGGTTGGTTATCGCGGTTCGCTCGCCAAAGAGGTAGTCTGTCAGCGCTGTGCCTTCCGGCACAATGATATTGGAAATGATATCTGTTCCAATACTGTTTGGAATTGGTTTACCAAGGATGCTTTCTTGCCCATCAAGGAAGCCTTGTGGTTGCTCTTCGGTGAGTGCATAGCCCGTGCTATCACTGGGAGGGAGTTCATCAAAAGTGAGTTTCCCGTTTGATGCCGTGCGGGCGCTTCGGTCCAGTGGTTGGCCGTAAGCATCCCGGCCGGAGAGTGTCAGTAAAACATTGGCTATACCAGGTTCGTCGATATCTTGAATGCCATTGTCATTGCTATCCAAATATACGCCGGCGGTAATGCTTGCTTTTGCAACATTCAAAGAACCAGAGCGGGTATTGTTAGATAAATCAATATCAAACTCTACTGTGGATGCTGTTGCCGTATTGTTCAGCGTGCCATTTTCCGGGTAACTTGTGACAACACTCGGCATTGTGATTATGACTTCTTGGCCATTAGTAACGTAGCCTAAATCGCAGGTAATACGTTCGCCGGTGTCGGCAACGTTACAACTACCTTGTGTGGTTTCCGGGGGAGCAGTGAGCGTTGTTCCAGGTGGTAAAGTGTTTACCAGGGTGGTTTGTCGGCTATCGCCAGGACCATTATTGACGACGGTGACGCGCCACTTAAACGGTTGATTAAGGTTCACCGTATCAAGGCTGGGCCTGACTTCACGGACTTCAATATCAACACCCAAGGCCGTTGTTGTGAGTTCTTCGGTGGTATTGTTGCTGGCATCGGAGTCAATTTGGTCGGACTGAATGTGCACGTTTAATTTGTAGGTGTCGCCACCGATATCGGGCAAGGATATGACCCGATAAATCAAATTTCTTTCAACCGCTTGATTGGCGCCCAGTGTGTCGAGGTGGCATGAGGTAATGCCCTCTGTTGTGATGATTTGATTTTGACCGGTACATATTTGCTCGGACATTGGAGGGCAATCTGTGGTATCGGGACTGGCATCACAAATAAATCGAATGGATTTTCCAGGTGGAGTTGTCAGCTTGTTGCTCAGGTGAACATTGGTTGCCGCGGCAGGTCCCAGGTTTTCTGAACGCAGGGTATAGGCAATTAGGTTATTTTTCGGAATGAGGGGGTTGAATGCCGCTGGATCATTACTGTCCGAGGCGTTGACCAACAGATCAAGAGTGGCCTGGCCAACTGCCAGCGTGGCTGTTTTTGTATTATTGGTTTGATCAGTATCGTACGTATCGGCTGTCACACTGGCTGTGTTGTTGATCGGCCCGACTGCTTCACTTCCTGTTTGGATATTGACGATAACGGTCTGAGTTTCTCCGGTGGGTAAATCGCCAATACTACAGGTAAGTAACAGACTTTCACTTTCGTAAAGACAGCTTCCTTTAGAGGCTGATGCATTCAGAAACGAGAAGGCTGCCGACTCAGGAGCAAAGGTATCTTGGATGACCACATTGGTTGCTTTTGAGGGGCCATTGTTCCGAAAACTGATCACGTAACTTGCATGATCACCAGAGATCACTTGTTGTGGCGCGACCGTTTTGCTGGTGAGCTGAAGGTCAGTCGCGGGTAGAACGGTCACAGGCGCAGAGGCTTTGTTATTACCAGGATCTGGATCGTCGGATGTTGAAGAGTAGACAGTGGCTTCAAAATCCCAAGTACCTGCGCGCATCGGACGGGAAACAGTCACTGTGACACGTGTTGACTCACCGGATGCAAGAGAACCCAGTGCGCAATAAATATATCGTTTTGTATGATTACTGGTTGAACAATTGCCTTGTTCTGGTGTGATGACCAACCCTGTCGCCTGGTGGTAATCCGTGGCCGGGGCATCCATCATAATGCGGTCAGTCAACCGTATGTAGGTAGCCTCATTAGGCCCGTTATTGGTAACTTCGAGAGTGTAAACCAGTGTGTTTTCGTTTGGGTTAAGAATGGCTTTGTCAACGGTTTTGGTGAGCGCGAGGTCAACAATATTGTTTGTAGACTTTACGCTTTCTGAGTCGCAGTCATTGTTGGGGTTGGAGTCGCCCTCTGGAGGAGGGCTGCCCGCTGATGTACTTGTGCAGGCCGTATTCGTGAGTTGCCCGGTACCCTCTGCACGCGTTGTAATAGTCAGTATTGGTGTCAGTGCGTTGACAGCGAGTGGACCTGGGTATTCACAGGTGACGATGTTTCCTGAGTGGTTACAAGTCCAGCCGTTACCTGAGGCAGAAACAAACACTTCTTCTGGCTCTAGTGTGTCAGTCACTTTGATTGGGCCGGAGGCTTGTTTGGGGCCTCTGTTCCCCACCCGAATCGTGGATGTGATGTCAGAACCTTGGGCAATCGTTCCACTGGTCTTGCTTTTATTCAAATACAAATCAGCGCCGTCTGGCATCAGCGTATAAGTGACAGTGTCACTATTATTGCCGGTATTAATTTCTGTTGATGTTGTGCTAACCAATGCAGTATTGGTTTGGTTAGGTCCGCTTGTGGGTACTGTCTCTGCTGTTGTTGCTGTAATTGTGATGACGGGTGCGCTGCCCGTATCCAGTAACGGCCTTTCGCAAGAAACAGTCAGACCATTCGTTTCACAGGTCCAGCCATCGCCATCGGCCACTATGTTTTTCAGCCCACTGGGAAGGGTGTCGGTAACGCGGACATTTTCAGCGCTTGATGAACCTTGATTGGTTGCTGTGATAAAAAAACGAATGGTTTCATTCAATCCAACATAGGTTGCTGACGCTGTTTTTTCTATGACGAGGTCGGCCCCCGATAAAAGACTCAGTTGGTGTGTCGCTGTATTATTTTCAATATTGGGGTCTGATAGGTTGCCGGGCGAAACAGAGACGCTGTTAGATACCGTCCCTGTTGCATTGCTTGAGACTTGTGCAGTGAGTTGCAGTGACGGAGCCTGACCATTTGCTGGCAGAGTATTTGTATAAGTGCAATTTGCCGTTTGAGTGTTAAAACTGCATTGCCAGTTTGTCCCGCTGTAGCCGGTGTACGTTAATTCCGATGGCAGTGAGTTGGTTAATTGCAGTGAGCTGACAGCGTTGGGCCCCGAGTTTTTTGTCTCTACGGTGTAGATAACATTCGAGCCTGTGGCGGCAGGATTCGGTGTGGCATCAAGCGCTACAGATACATCAGCACCTGCAATGATGGTGGTCTCTTCAGTTTGTGCGTTGTTGCCAGGATTAATATCATTGCTGGTTGATGAGATTCTGGCTGTCAGGCTGACAATTTGAGGGCCTGGAGCAATAGCTTTGAGTGTTAGGTCGAGATTGAAACTGGATTGGGGTTGGAAGCTGCCAATATTACAAGTGACTTTTTGCTCTGCGGATATGAATTCACACTGGCCAATGGTTGGCGTTGCGCTAATGAACTCAAAACTTGCCGGAATGTTGATGTCAACTTTTGCATTTTCAGCAACACCGTATTGGCTGTTATCGGCTTTAATCGTATAAGTTACGTTACTGCCCGCGATAACAGGGTCTTTCCTGTCATCAAAGCGGGTAATGCCTAAATCTGTTGCGACGGCTTCAGCGCCTGCTGCATACCAAGCCGACCCTAGAGCCAAGGCTAGCCATAGGGAGATGGTTTTTTTGGAAATGTGTTTATTTTTTTTATTCACTTCTTTCTTTCTCGGCTCAACTCAATAACGTGATTAAATTTCGTGCCCGAAAAAATAAAGCTCTCTGCTTTTACTTTTTACCTAAGCTATTGACCTGATGCGACTTAAATTTTTTTTTATTGATAATTAATACAGACTTACATCCACTTTTTTTATCAAAATGTTAATTAGTTAAAGTTCCTCGCATTTCATCAGTGCTTGTTAAATTTAGAGACGAGCTCTAAGCCTGATGACTGGGTGCAGTGTATACGTGATCAATAAGAAGCTATATCCCATAAGAGAGGTATCGTAGCGCTACTCCATGCATGTTACCACAGCATTAAAAATCTATGATTTTGTATGGTTCACGATTGATGTGTTTTATTGTTTGGGACGCGCTGGGGTGGTGATTGAGCGTAGGTACCGCCCCGGATATATCGGGGCGGCTTGAGAGATTGGTTAGCTTGACGAAGGATCGTTTGTCATCACGATTGTGCCACTTGCGCCAAACATGCCACCTACACCGTGGCAGACCGAGAGCGCTGCGCCTTCAACCTGAGCCGGCGAAGTACCGCGCATTTGTCTGACGCTCTCTTGCAATGCGTACATCCCATACATGCCCGAATGCATATAGCTAAGACCTCCACCGTTAGTGTTCATAGGGAGTTTGCCCCCCGGCGCGGTGTGGCGCTCCCAAATGAAGTCACCAGCCTCTCCAGGTTTGACAAAACCCAGGTCCTCAAGCCCAAAGATTGGCAGGTGAGCGAAAGCGTCGTAGATCATCAAATGGTCGACATCACTGTGACGAATCCCCGCTGATTCGAAAGCCTGTTTGCCAGAGACGCGGAATGCTCGGGAGCTGGTGAAACTTTCCATTTGGCTGATCATTGGCGTCTCGACGCTCTCGCCAGTACCTCGGATGTAAACAGGCTTGGTTTGAAAATCTTTTGCGCGCTCGGCACTCGTCAGGATGAGCGCACCGCCGCCATCGGTAACCAGACAGCATTCCAGCAGATGAAAAGGATAGGCAATCATGCGGGAATTGAGTACATCTTCCACCGTGATGGGGTCTCGGAAAGAAGCACGCGGGTGGGCAGCAGCCCATTCTCGCTGTACAACGGCAATGTTAGCCAGCTGTTCGTGTGTGAGCCCCATGTCCTTCATGTAGCGCAAAACGGGGATCGTAAACAGCGTGGGCGGCCCCATTGGGCCGTAAGGTAACTCAAATTGCCCTTGTAAATGTGTCGGCAGGACGGGTGGACGGAATTTGCCGATCATGGATTTCCCGCTTTCGCCGTGGGTGATCAGTACCGTTTCGCAAAGCCCAGCATTAATTGCTGCAGCGGCATGACGAACATGGAGCATGAAAGAGCAGCCGCCTACCGATGTGCCGTCTACCCACTTGGGTGTAATACCCAGATAGTGTGCAATGTGAGTGGGCCACTCCATCGAGCAGGCGACGCCGTCAATATCGGATGGTTTTAAACCACAGTCTGCCATGGCATTGAGGGCGGCATCCGCATGCAGGCTGATTTGCGATAATTCGGGAATTTTTCCCAGTTTGGTGGTTTCTGCCGCACCGACAATCGCAATGGAATTACGTTTCATCAAAAGTCTCCCTTACTGCTTGGCCGGTTGGAATTGTGGCAAATTAATATCATCACTCATGCGCTCAAAAGTGACTTCCAGTGGCATATCCAGAATCAGCGCTTCGGGCGTTTGATCACAATTCACAATGTTTGACATCATTCTGGGGCCTTCTTCCAGCTGCACTACGGCGATGGCGTAAGGTCCATCGTACGATGGATTTTTGAGATGATTGATCACATAACTAAACAGCGTGGCTTTCCCGCTGGCTTTTTTCCAGGCCACATTTCGGGAGCCACACGATGGACAAAATGGCCGGGGAGGAAAGTAGTGATCTGCACAGTCATGACACTGTTGAATATGCAGTTCCCCCTTCTGGGTGGCCTCCCAGTAGGGTTTTGTTTCCGGAGTAGCTTCCGGCAGCGGTTTGAAAGGGTTACTCAACGTTGTTCTCCTGAATCAGTTGGAAAGTGACTTATTCTGCCGTCCATGGGAATACCTGTCCTGAGTGTTCGAAAGGAACAAACGAAGATTTCATGGCCGGTAATACACGTTCGGTAATGGATTCGACGGTCCAGCCTTCCCGTGTGTGCATGCCTCGGATAGGGCGTGGTTGGCTGTACAGAAAAATTTCATTATTACGCACGCCAAAAACCTGGGCGTTGACCTCGCTGGCGGCATCGCTACAGAGAAAGACAGCCATGGGTGCGATCTTGGCCGGCGTCATGGCTTTTATGCTGGCGAGCCGCTCTTCACTCATGTGTTGGCCCGTCGGTACTGTGCCGATGAGACGGCTCCATGCAGAGGGTGCAATACAGTTAGAACGTACATTGTATCGACTCATATCCAGCGCGATATTCTTGGATAAACCGACCATGCCCAGCTTGGCAGCGCCGTAATTGGACTGGCCGAAATTGCCAATGAGCCCGGAGCTGGATGTCATATGCACATAGGTGCCGCTTTGTTGTTTACGAAAATGGGGTGCTGCGGCCCGGGAAACGTTGAAGGCGCCTTTGAGGTGGACCGCGATGACGGCATCAAACTCTTCTTCACTCATTTTATGGAACATACGATCGCGCAGGTTGCCGGCATTATTGACGACGGCATCCACACGGCCGAAGTTAGCAATGGCTTGTTCGACCATATTGTGAGCGGCATCAAAATCAGTGACGCTGTCTGTATTCGCGATAGCTTCGCCGCCGAGTGATTGGATTTCTTCGACGACTTCTTGGGCCGGACCTTTGTCCTGGCCTCGACCTCCCTCGTCACCGCCGAGGTCGTTGACAACGACGCGCGCTCCGTATTTAGCCAGTAACAAGGCTATGTCCCGGCCAATGCCACGTCCCGCACCGGTTACGATGGCGACTTTATCTTGCATGGATGTTGATTCACTCATGGTTTTCCTCCATTGTCTATTGTTTTGTCATGTAGATTCAGCGCAGAGGAGGTTATACAAACGCTCCCATACCCAAGACCTCTCGGCCGATAATTAATTTGTGAATTTCCGTGGTGCCGTCCAGATAAGTAAATGGTCGGGCATCCCGGTAAAGTCTTTCGGCATCGTATTCCTCAGAAATACCATAAGCCCCCATCACTTGGGTGGCGCGATAGGTAATACGGATGCCTGCTTCGGTGGCAAAGGCTTTTGCCATGGAGCATTCTTTGAAACATTTAGGGTTCGAGTCCACTAAAATCATTGCCCGGTAAGTCATCAATCGGGCGGCATCCAGGTCCATCGCCATTTCGGCAATATGTTCTTGCACTAATTGAAACTTACCGATTGGACGGCCAAATTGTTGGCGGTCTTTGGCGTATTGGACGGCAATGTCATAAGCCGCTTGGCCAATTCCAACAGAGGCAATGGCGGCTTGAGTGCGGGCAGCATTAAGGAGTACATAGGTTGCATCCAGGCCATCGCCTTCCTGTAAACGGTTTTCAACCGGTACCTCGACATCGGCCAGGCCAATCTCTGCTGATGAATAGGAGCGCATACCCATTTTGGGGATGATAGATGCACTGAATCCCGGGGTTGTGGTGGGTACGATAAACCGCCCTTTACCTGTGACGTGGCCATCCCCTTCATCAACATTGGCGACAATGATAATGTAATCGGCGACAGTGCCATTACTGATCCAGACTTTACTGCCATTGAGTATGTAGCGGTCTCCCTTGCGTACGGCCTTGGTTGACATTGCCTCGGTGTTACTGCCTGCGTTAGGCTCAGTGATGCCGACGCCGCAAATCATTTTGCCAGCCATGACCGGTTGAACATATTGTTCAAATTGCTCCGGTGTAGCCACTTTGGCAAGGGATGTGGCGGTGGCTGCTGTGGCGCCAACACTGCCTGCGAGAGAACAGTATCCGCGTCGCAAGTGTTCCATCAAGATGCCAAAACTGAGATAGGGGAGCTCAAGACCGCCCTGTTCTTCAGGGAAAAGACAGGAAAAGTAACCGAAGGGTTCGAGTTTTTCGTAGAAGTCAAACAGGATTTCCCGAGGCAGTGGGTGGTGGTTTCGATCAAGCTCGGCGGCGACAGGAATGATTTCCTGGTCGACAAATCGCTGAATGGTGTCGCGCAGCAACAGCTGCTCTTCGGATAGTAAAAAGTCCATGTTTCCCCCCCTCGTGCAGCCGTTATGACTGCAATTTGTATAATTTTCTAATTATGTATGGCTTTCGTTAGCTATCTATCATTTTGACGTGAAACGGATCATTTTGGAATGTTTTTGAGGCTTCTTTTTGTCTTTTCCCGAGAATTCATCGCTGTGACTGTAGGGTGGTGAAGCTTTTGAGTCCCCAGATATAACGTCAGGCGGGGCAGGTTGCTGGAACCCCAGGTGATGTCGCATTGCATGGCGGCGAACATTTAAAACTCGCTGCAGCGAAATAAAGCCAAGAGCGTATCTCCTGATTAGATAGCGCTAAGAGCTTTATTCCTAGTGTTCCAAATTATTAATATTTAATTTAACCTAAAAATATTTTTTATAAAGGTTAAACCATTAAAAAATTAAACGTAATTGGAAGATAAATAATGACCGTGACATAGCTTGGTCTTTCGTTTACGATCCAGTCAGGATCTGTCTGTAATATCTCTAAAGTATTTGTTCTTGAAGCTATTCAGATGATGAGATTGGTTTAAACCGATTGTGTCGCATGGAGTGCGTATTAATTCTTAAAATAATTCCGAGGAGGGCGCGATGAGTTCATCCGTTGAATCTAACTCTGTTGTAATGGATTTCTCTAAAGCTTCAATTAATGACGTATTTCAAAAGCAAAAAAATAACACAAAAAATCGTCGGGAAAATTTTGGTTATCCAGAAAGAGTTGTTGAATTAAAAAATCTGAGAGAAGCTGTTTTAGCTCATGAGGAGCAGCTCTATGAGGCACTGTACGCCGATTTTAAAAAACCTCGGGAAGAGGTCAAGCTAACTGAAATATTTCCTGTGCTTCAGGAAATACGCCATACACTGTCACATTTGAAAGGGTGGATGAAACCAAAGCGAGTAAAGCCGGCGTTATCTGTTTTTGGAACCCGTGCTCAGTTGAGGCCGGAAGCAAAAGGGACTTGTTTGATTATTTCACCGTGGAATTATCCTTTCACGTTAAGTTTTGGCCCGCTCGTTTCTGCATTAGCCGCAGGCAATTCAGTCATTATTAAGCCCTCAGAGTTAACACCCAATACCTCGGCGCTCATTGCTGATCTTGTTAAAAAGACCTTTTCTCCCGACTTGGTGTCCGTCGTTGAAGGTGATGCGGAGGTTTCACAGACGCTGCTGCAGCTACCATTTGACCACATTTTTTTTACAGGCAGTCCTCAGGTCGGAAAAATAGTCATGGCCGAAGCGGCCAAGTCATTAGCCTCGGTGACGCTTGAGCTGGGAGGTAAGTCGCCGACGATCATTGGTCCAACGGCCAACATTAAGAAGGCTGCGCGAACGATTGTATGGGGTAAATACGCGAATAACGGACAAACCTGCATCGCACCCGATCATATTTTCGTACACCAAAGCCTATCTCATGCCTTCGCGAAGGCAGTTAAGCAGGAAGTTCAGCGTGTTTATGGGAAAACGAATGCTGAGCAAAAGAGTACATCCGACTACTGCCGGATTGTGAACGAACGCCACTTTCAGCGTTTATCAGGATTATTGGAGGATGCAAAAAATAAAGGAGCTGTGGTATTGCAAGGAGGAGACCTCGACTCCAGTGATAACTTTATTCCACCCACTGTTCTAAAAAATACTTCTGATGATATGCGCATTAATCAGGAGGAATTATTTGGTCCGATACTGCCTGTTATTGAGTTCGATGATATTGATGTGGTCATTAAAAGAATTAACGATAACCCGAAACCTTTGGCCCTGTATATTTTTTCTAAAGATAAATTGTTTGCAGATAACATTATTAACCAAACGAGTTCCGGGGCAGTAGGGGTTAATATCGCCGTTGCGCATTTTTTACACCCAAATATGCCTTTTGGTGGCGTTAATAATAGCGGTATCGGTGCAGCGCATGGCTATTACGGGTTCTTGGCTTTTTCTCATGAAAAAGGGGTTCTGAAGGACTATGCCTCAATTACGCATATGCTGTTTCCCCCTTATACACCTAGAGTAAAAAAACTCATTAACCTCGTTGTGAAAATTTTCGGATAAAAATAATCAAAAGGTATAAAAAGTATGTACGACTATATTATTGTGGGGGCAGGGTCGGCTGGCTGTCTGTTAGCGAATAGGTTGTCTGCAAGTGGTGAAAAGCGTGTTTGCCTCCTGGAGGCGGGGCCAGAAGACAAAAGCCCGCTAATTCATATGCCTATTGGCATCGCTGTGTTGGCGAATAGCAAAAAGCTCAATTGGCAGTTTAGTACTGTTGAACAAAAAGAATTGAATAACCGCACCCTTTTTTGGCCGAGAGGTAAGGCTTTAGGTGGTTCAAGTTCTATCAATGCAATGATTTATATCCGCGGCCACAAGAAAGATTACCAGGAATGGGAGAAGGTGGCCGGTAAGGATTGGGGCTGGGAGCGGGTGTTGCCCTTGTTTAAGCGTCTTGAGAATAATCAACGTTTTGTGAATTCAGAGTATCACGGTAATGCAGGTGAGCTGTATGTGAGTGATCTGCAAACGGTTAATCCGTTAAGCCGATCATTTGTGGACGCAGGCGTTCAATCAGGTCTCCCTTTGAATCTCGATTTTAATGGTGAAAATCAGGAAGGGGTTGGGCTTTATCAGGTGACGCAAAAAGAGGGTCGTCGCTGGAGTTCAGCAAAAGCATTTTTAACGCAGGCTGAATCTCGTTCAAATTTGACTATTCTGACTGAAGCGCAAGCAACCAAAGTGTTGTTTGATGGAAAGAAAGCCATAGGTGTTTCGTACCAAAATAATGCTGAAAGTAAAAGTGTTCACTTAAATCCAGGTGGAGAAGTCATCTTGTCCGGTGGTGCGGTTCAGTCACCTCAGCTGTTGATGCTTTCGGGGATAGGCGACGCGTCAGAGTTGAATGAGCACGGTATTCCGGTCATTCATGACCTGCCGGAAGTCGGTAAGAACCTTCAGGATCATCTTGACGTTACTATCATGAACAAAGCTAACTCACGGTTACCCATTGCTGTGGCTTTCAGCGCAATTCCCAAATCACTTGCAGCAATATTTTCATATATCTTTCGTCGCAAAGGTTTTTTGACCAGCAATGTAGGGGAGTCTGGAGGATTCATGAAAACAGACGAACATTTGGATCGGCCAAATATCCAGTTTCATTTTTTGCCCGCCTACTTGAAAGATCACGGTAAGTCCGTTATGCCTGGCTATGGGTTCACGTTGCATGTATGTGATTTACTACCCAAAAGCCGTGGGCGTATTGGATTGGAAAGTGCGGATCCACTTGCGTCCCCTTTGATTGATCCAAAGTATTTTGACCACCCGGATGATATGAAAACGATGATCGCTGCTGTAAAACTGGCGCGCAAAATTTTTGCTGAGCCGGCACTGTCGGCCCACACAAAAAGTCAGGTATTGCCAGAATACTCGATTGAAACCGACGAACAATTAGAAGCTGATATTCGGCAGCGAGCAGAAACAATTTACCACCCAGTGGGCACATGCCGTATGGGTGACGATAGTGCCTCTGTTGTGGACCCTGAATTAAAAGTGCGCGGAGTCGATGGTTTGCGGGTCGTTGATGCTTCAATTATGCCAACGCTAGTAGCAGGGAATACGAATGCTCCAACGATCATGATTGCAGAAAATGCCGCTGATATGATCCTAAGCGCTGATTAGTTTCCAAGCATTAACGTCCAGCGTACACGGCTGCTATCCCTGCCGGTTGTTTAGGCTTTCTTTATTGAGAAAGCCTTTTGTTATGGCGTCATTTAATCGAGTGGTGGGCGTGTTTTCACGCTAGTCAGTTAAACTCATGATTTATTCCAAGGCAGTAACATTGAAGGAGAAGGTAAATTGCTGCTATAATTCCGCCCTTGGAAGTGGGCTCCCTCCTGTGCGGAAAGTAGCATTTTCATCTTTGGTAGGTGTGTTCCCCCTATAGGCCGGCGATAGCTAAGTGTTGGTATTACATGTGCTGCCGAAGAACAATAATGAAAAAGCCCCTTTAATAAGGGGCTTTTTCATTATTTGGAGTACATCACGGAATCAACGCACCTTGGTTTTAATGTTTGAGTATAGGTAATGAAACGAGCGGCCCCGAGGATATTTGAATGTGTTGGACCTGTGGTTCAGCAGCTAGGCTACCAATTTGTGGGTGCATCTTATGGGCAATCTGAAAATGGCTTAACGCTGAGGGTGTTTATTGATCATGAAAAAGGGATCACAGTGGACGATTGTGCGGTCGTCAGTCATCAGCTCAGCGGAGTTTTGGATATTGAAGAGCCGATTAAGGAGCCTTATGTGTTAGAGGTTTCATCGCCGGGGCTCGATAGGCCGCTTTTTACAGTGGACGATTTTCAAAAGTATGAAGGTGCTATTGTGCAGGTACGCATGGCAGTCGGTCAGGAAAATAACCGTAAACGCTTCAAAGGTTTCATCTTAGCAAGTGATAGTGACAGTGATAGTGTTATTATCGAAGTAGATGGAAAGGAATATAAACTGTTTATAAATGAAATGGATGAAGCGAAGCTGGTGCCTGACTTCACCTGATTAAAATGTGTTCGCACGTTAGCAGTATGGAGACAGTACGTCTGGAGATTAAGCACAATGAATAAAGAAATATTGCTGGTTGCAGATGCGGTATCAAATGAAAAGGGCGTTGATCAGGAAGTTATTTTTGAAGCGCTCGAGTCGGCTTTGGCTTTTGCAACCCGTAAGCGTGAAACGGTTAATGTAGATGTAAGAGTTTCGATTGACCGTGAGACCGGAGACTATAGAACCTACCGTCGGTGGGAAGTTGTCGCAGATGACGAAGAACAAGAGTTTCCTACGAAACAGATATCCTTCAGTGCCGCCAAAGAGGAGGACCCTGATATACAGCTAGGGGACTACCTTGAGGAAGAAATTGAGTCAGTCGAGTTTGGTAGAATTGCAGCCCAGGCGGCCAAGCAAGTCATTGTATCGAAAGTGCGTGAAGCGGAACGGGCGAAAGTCGTTGCTCAATATGAAGATAAAAAGGGCGACCTCGTCATGGGCATTGTAAGACGGGTCGATCGTAATGGTGTTTATGTTGACTTGGGAAATAATGCAGAAGGTTTCGTGCCTCGTGAAGAAATGATTCCTCGAGAAGCCTTTCGCTCAGGCGACAGAATCCGAGGCTACTTAAAAGACGTGAGATCGGAAGCAAAAGGCCCTCAACTATTCGTAAGTCGGACAGCGCCCGAGTTTTTGATTGAACTGTTTAAATTGGAAGTTCCTGAAGTTGGTCAAGGCATTATCGAACTCATGGGAGCGGCGCGTGACCCTGGATCACGGGCAAAGATTGCAGTTAGATCAGTTGATCCTCGCTTTGACCCTGTGGGGGCCTGCGTGGGCATGCGGGGGTCCCGAGTGCAAACCGTTTCTAATGAACTTGCGGGCGAGCGTGTTGATATCATCTTATGGGACGAAAACCCGGCACAATTTGTTATCAATGCTATGGCGCCGGCTGAAGTCGTTTCTATTTATGTGGACGAGGACAAGCGCTTGATGGATATCGTCGTGGAAGCCGATAAGTTATCGTTGGCGATTGGGCGAGGCGGGCAAAATGTGCGTTTGGCCAGCCAGTTGTCAGGGTGGACCTTGAACGTCATGGATGAGGCGCAGGCAGAAGAAAAATCTGGTCAAGAAATAAAAGTCATATTACAGGCCTTTATGGAACAACTGGATGTTGATGAGGAAGTTGCCCAGATTCTTGCTCAAGAGGGCTTTTCGAGCATCGAAGAAGTTGCGTATGTGCCAACTCAGGAACTGCTTGATATCGAAGAATTCGACGAAGAGATTGTCGAAGAACTCAGAAATCGTGCACGTGATGCACTGTTAACACGGGCAATTGCCAAGGAAGAAAAGCTTGAAGATGCAATGCCCGAGCAAGACCTTCTTGAAATGGAAGGTATGCCGCCAGGGATGGCATATCGCTTGGCCAGTCATGGAATAAAAAACATGGAAGAGCTGGCAGAGCAGTCGGTGGATGATTTGCTCGAAATTGACGAAATAGATGAAGAAATTGCCGCGCAAATTATCATGAAAGCACGTGAACCTTGGTTCACAAATGATGCAGAGAAGTAGTAGTCGAGGAGACGTGAGTAGATGTCAGGTGTATCAGTAGAACAATTAGCCAAAGTTGTTGGCACAACTACGGAACGTTTGTTATCGCAGCTGGCGGATGCTGGTGTGCCTAAAAAAAATGACGCTGATGTGGTTTCAGATACAGAGAAATTACAACTTTTGGATCACCTGAGAAAAGTACATGGCAAGCAGGAGCGTGAGCAAAAGCCAGTCAACAAAATCACATTGCGCCGCAAGCGAACCAGTGAAATCAAAGTAGGTGGTAAAGGTAGCAAGACAGTCAATGTAGAGGTTAGGGGGAAGCGTACTTACGTTAAACGTAGCCAAACAGCGGATGAAGAAGCTAAACGCGCTGCTGCGATGGCTGAAGAACGTGTCAAGCGGGAAGCACAGGCCGCCGAGTTAGAACGCAAACGTTTGGAAGCAGAGCAAGCCAAACAGGCTGAAGAAGCGCTAAAAAAAGAAAAAGAAGCGGCCGATCGCCGGGCTCAAGAAGAGGCTGAAATCAAGGCTAAGGAGGAAGCTGAGCGGCAGGCCAGAGAAAAAGAGGAAGCATTACAAGCAGAAGAAAAACGTAAATCTGAAGAGGCCAAAAAAGAACAGCCCAAGGAAGAAAGTGCCGAGCCTTCCTCTAAAAAACCACAATCAAAAGCCAAAGCGCCTACTGATGAAGCTCTAGGCGAATCGGCGAAATCTAAAAAGAGTAAAAAGAAGCCTCGCTTTGATAAAAGTGATGATGCGTATGACACGCGTTATGGACGAGAAGAGCTGCATGTTGCGCGAGGTAAAGCTGGTAAACGCAAAAAAGATGTGCGCAGTGGGAATAAAGGCGGGGATATCGCTTTTGATGCACCTAAAAAACATGGTTTTGAAAAGCCGACTGCGCCGATTGTCAGAGAAGTCAAAATTCCTGAAGCGATAACAGTTGCAGAGCTGGCTAATAAGATGTCTTTGAAAGCGGCCGATGTCATTAAAAAAATGATGGGCATGGGCGAAATGGTGACGATCAATCAGGTAATTGATCAAGACACCGCTCTGCTTGTGGTTGAGGAGCTGGGACACGTCGGTATTTCTTCAAGCGGAGAAGACGTGGAAATCGGGCTCGAAGAAGCAATTCGTAACACAGCTGATCAAGGCAGTGAAATCACCCGGCCACCGATTGTTACTGTTATGGGGCATGTCGATCACGGTAAAACCTCATTATTGGATTATATCCGCAGCACTAAAGTGACTTCTGATGAAGCAGGAGGAATCACTCAGCACATCGGCGCTTACCATGTAGATACCGAAGAAGGGACAATTACCTTTTTGGACACGCCAGGTCACTCTGCTTTTACAGCAATGCGAGCCCGAGGGGCTAAGATCACCGACCTTGTTGTCCTGGTTGTTGCGGCAGATGATGGCGTTATGCCACAGACCATAGAAGCTATTCAGCACGCTCAAGCGGCCGAAGTACCTATCATTGTTGCTGTCAATAAAATTGATAAGCCAGAAGCTGATCCTGACCGGGTTAAGAATGAACTCTCAAATCATGGGATCATTCCTGAGGACTGGGGCGGTGATGCTCAGATTGTACATGTCTCTGCACACACAGGAGAAGGGGTTCAAAATCTGCTGGAAAGCATTCTGTTGCAATCAGAGCTGTTAGAACTCAAAGCCGCGTCAAGTGGGGATGCGACTGGTATTGTTGTGGAAGCCGCACTTGAGGTTGGACGTGGGCCAGTTGCAACAGTGCTTGTGCAATCGGGTGAGCTGAAACAAGGAGATATCCTTGTGTGTGGGGCTGAGTATGGGCGTGTTCGCGCTATGTTTGATGAAGATGGCAAGCAAGTAAAAGTCGCTGGTCCCTCCATTCCTGTTCAAGTACTGGGTTTAACTGGTGTCCCCCATGCTGGTGATGAGATGCTTGTCGCCAAAAACGAGCGTAAAGCGAAAGAACTAGCTGGATTAAGGAAAGAGAAATCTCGCCACAAACGGTTGTCTGGCTTACAAGCGGCTAAACTGGATGACTTTTTTGCACAATCTTCAGCAGATCAAAAAGAAAATCTGAATGTCGTCATAAAGGCGGATGTGCAGGGCAGCTTTGAAGCACTCAATGACTCACTCCAAAAAATTTCTACAGAAGACATAACGATCAAAGTAATTGGAGGCGGTGTCGGAGGTATTAATGAGTCTGACGCGCAATTGGCCATCGCCTCGGATGCCATTTTAATTGGCTTTAATGTTCGTGCGGATGCGTCAGCGCGAAAAGTTCTGAATGAAGCTGAGCACGAAGTTCACTACTTTAGCGTGATATACGATGCCATCGATTACATTAAGGCGGTTGGTAGCAATATGCTTTCGCCTGAAATCAAAGAAAGAATTATCGGGCTTGCAGAAGTTAAAGACGTTTTTCGCTCATCTAAATTTGGTGCAGTTGCCGGTTCCATGGTCGTTGATGGTGTCGTTAAGCGAAAAAATCCGATTCGTGTGTTGCGAGATAACGTCGTTATTTTTGAAGGTGAATTGGAATCGTTAAGGCGTTTTAAAGATGATGTCGATGAAGTGCGGATGGGAACGGAGTGCGGGATTGCAGTCCGTAACTATAAAGACGTAAAAGTTGGCGATCACATTGAAGTTTTTGAACATACTGAGATCGCCCGGACACTCTAGATGGCCAAAGAAAGTTCACGCACATACCGGGTGGCGGACCAAATTCAGCGCGAGCTGGCAGATATTCTTCGTAGCGGGGTTAAAGACCCCAGGCTGCCTGAAATGGTGACTATTTCTGATGTCAGTGTAAGCCGGGATCTGTCTGTAGCCACAATTTATTTCACATTGGTTGATAAGGAACGCAGGCAAGATGCGGACTTTGTATTGAATCGTGCCGCTGGTTTTATAAGAACGGAATTATCACGGCGCATTCAACTTCGTTCAGTGCCTCAATTGCGCTTTCGGTACGACGACTCGATTGAAAAAGGAGAGCATATTGAGTCTCTTATTCAATCAGCTCTTGAGTCTGATCGTAACTCGCGCAATTAAACCCACGAATGAAAAAAACACAAAAAAAACGAGCAGTTAGTGGCATTTTATTATTGGATAAATCCCAAGGCGCTACATCGAACCGCGCGTTACAATGTGTTAAACGGTTATTTAATGCTCAAAAGGCTGGTCATACAGGCAGTTTAGATCCGCTGGCAACGGGTATGCTTCCGATTTGTTTTGGCGAGGCTACTAAAGTGTCTTCCTTTTTATTGAACGCGGATAAGTGTTATCAAACAACGATGCGGCTTGGCCAAGTCACGGACACAGGTGATGCTGATGGGCAAGTCCTCCGTGAAGTTCCAGTAGAACCCATAGATCCTGAAAAGCTGCAAGCGATTTTGAAAGAATTTATGGGGACGACCATGCAGACCCCACCGATGTATTCGGCACTTAAGCACCAAGGGCAGCCATTGTATGTTTTGGCTAGAAAAGGGGTAACGGTCAGAAGAGCTGAAAGACAGGTTACGATCTCGGAGTTGAGTTTAATTCAGCACACAGACACAGAACTGAAATTACAGGTTCGATGTTCGAAAGGCACATATATCCGGACCTTAGTTGAAGACATTGGACGAAGGCTCGGTTGTGGTGCTCACGTAAAAACCTTGCGCAGGCTGTACGTTGAACCTTTTAAATCTGAACCGACAATAACGTTATCTGAGCTGGAAATGATTGCTGATGACTATATCGAGTTGGATAAGCACCTAAAGCCCGTTGATTATGCCCTTGGTCACTGGCCTTCTGCCCGCTTGTCGACCGATGGGGCAAGGTCATTGTTTATGGGGAGAGAGGTCACTTCGGTAACCATTGATGACGCGCCCCTAGGAAGCCTTATCCGTCTTTATAGTGCAGATCAAGGCTTTATTGGTATGGGTAAAGTGCTTCCGAATGGAAGGGTTGCACCAAAGCGCTTAATTCAGCAACCATCCACAACAAACCGAGTTTTGGTAGATTCCCGCTGAACTGCTAGAATTCACCGTTTGGTGGCACAGAATTACACCAAATGCAAAAATTTTTAAATGCTGGAGAGTTTTTTGCACTTCAGCTTGTTTTTTAACTTAAAAGGAGATTTGACGGAATGTCATGCTTATCCGCCGAACAAAAGGCAGAAATCGTTCGTGAGTATCAATTAGACTCTTCGGATACGGGGTCACCCGAAGTTCAAGTTGCACTGTTATCCGCTCGTATTACGCACTTGACTGAACATTTTAAAACTCATAAACACGACCATCACTCTCGTCGTGGCCTGATTCGCATGGTAAACCAGCGACGGAAATTGCTCGACTACTTGAAACGGAAAAATCAGGACCGCTATCAAACACTCATTCAGCGTCTCGGCTTGCGTCGTTAAGACAATTATTACTCAGGAAAAATAAAGTGACTAAATACACGAAACAGTTCCAGTATGGTGATCGACAAGTCACCATCGAGACCGGCGAGATTGCGCGTCAATCCAACGCGGCAGTGCTAGTGAGTATTTCCGATACAGTGGTGCTTGTGACTGCGGTGGGGAGAAAAGAAGCTAAAGCAGATCAAGACTTTTTTCCACTGACAATCAATTACCAAGAACGGACGTATGCTGCAGGAAAAATTCCTGGTGGTTTTTTTAAGCGGGAAGGGCGTCCAAGTGAAAACGAAACCCTTGTTTCGCGATTAATTGACCGGCCTTTAAGACCTTTGTTTCCAAAAGGTTTTAAAAATGAAGTTCAAATTATTGCGACCGTTGTTTCAATTGACCCAGAGGTTAACCCTGATGTTGCGGCAATGATTGGCGCATCCGCGGCCGCTGCTTTATCCGGAATTCCCTTTAATGGGCCGATTGGTGCCGCGCGAGTGGGTTATATTGATAGTCAATTTGTCTTAAATCCGACCCGTGAGCAACTGGGGAATTCTGACCTTGATCTGGTTGTCGCCGGAACCGAAAGTGCGGTCCTGATGGTCGAATCCGAAGCTAACATGCTGCCTGAAGCGGTGATGTTAGAGGCGGTCATGTATGGCCATGAACAAATGCAAACCGTCATTAAGGCGATCAATGAGCTGGCTCAAGAAGTGTCTCCTGCTCAATGGGATTGGCATGCACCCGAAGTCGACTCCAGTATTGCAGAACGTGTTTCAGCAACGGTAGAAAGTGACTTAAATGCAGCGTATTCAATCGCGGAGAAATTAAAACGTCAGGACGAAGTGGCTGCAGCCAAAGAAAAAGTTCTTAACGCACTGGTCAGCGAAGATTCTGACACAGTGGTGAGTGAAAAAGAGGTATTGAGCGCGTTCGCGGACCTTGAAAAACGCATTGTGCGTGGCCGGATTTTGGCAGGAGAGCTCCGTATTGATGGTCGTGATACACGGACAGTCAGGCCGATCACTGTTAAAACAGGCGTTCTTCCACGCACACACGGTTCAGCACTTTTCACCCGAGGTGAGACTCAAGCGCTGGTGACCACAACATTGGGAACGGCACGGGATGCGCAAATTATTGATGCGCTGGAAGGGGAGTATCGTGAACGTTTCATGTTGCATTACAATTTTCCGCCTTATTGCGTCGGTGAAACAGGTATGGTGGGATCTCCTAAACGGCGTGAAATTGGCCACGGGCGTCTTGCTAAACGTGGTGTAGCGGCAACGTTGCCAGAAGAGGAAACTTTTCCTTATACCATTCGTGTTGTATCGGAAATCACCGAATCCAATGGTTCCAGCTCAATGGCCAGCGTTTGTGGAACCAGCTTGGCGCTTATGGATGCGGGCGTGCCGGTTACAGCGCCTGTAGCTGGTATAGCGATGGGTTTGATTAAAGAAGACAACCGATTTGCAGTTCTGACGGATATCCTGGGCGATGAGGACCACCTCGGTGACATGGACTTCAAGGTGGCCGGTGCTCGAGAGGGCATAACGGCGCTGCAAATGGATATTAAAATTGACGGCATCACTCGGGACATTATGGAAGCCGCTCTAGAGCAGGCTAAAGAAGGTCGGCTTTCTATCTTGGACAGTATGTCCGAAGTCATTTCCGGTGCTCGTGAGGAACTTTCGAAGTTTGCGCCTCGGTTCATCATGATGAAGATTGACCCCGAAAAAATTGCGGCTGTCATTGGAAAAGGCGGCTCGGTCATTCGTGCTTTGACTGAAGAGACCGGTGCGACGATCGATATCGTTGATGATGGTACGATTAAAATCGCTTCTGCAGATAGAGACGCAGGAGAAGAAGCACGACGCCGTATCGAGCAGCTAACAGCTGATGTGGAAGTGGGTACAATATACGAAGGCAAGGTCATTAAAATCATGGACTTTGGAGCGTTTGTTAATGTATTGCCGGGTAAAGATGGCTTGGTCCACATTTCCCAAATTTCTGAACAGCGCGTGCAAAGTGTCTCTGATGAATTGTCAGAAGGTCAGGTTGTACGTGTCAAGGTTTTAGAAATCGATAAGCAAGGCCGTATCCGCTTGAGTATGAAAGCAGTAGAACAAGAGCAAACTGCAGAGTAGGTTTTGGTCTCACGCAAATGGAGAGAGTCTCTTCTCTCCATTTCTAAATGAAATAGCTCCTACGATTTTATTCAAACTACCGATCGCTAATCTGAGGCTGGCCAGTGGAAGACAGCTTGAGCATAACGCTTGATGAATACTGGATGAAACATGCCTTGAATCTTGCTGTAGCTGCCGGCAGAGCAGGGGAAGTCCCCGTCGGGGCATTGATCACGAAAAATGATAGGTTAATCGCTGAAGGCGTTAATCAGCCTATTACTACTGTTGACCCAACGGCTCATGCAGAAATTATTGCCTTGCGAGCCGCAGCGAAAGCGCTGGGCAATTACAGACTCCCCGGTTGTACCATGTACGTAACGATTGAGCCCTGCAGTATGTGTGTGGGTGCACTGGTGCATGCGCGAGTTGAACGCTTAGTCTACGGGGCTCCAGAACCAAGAACGGGTGCTGTTTGCAGTGCAATCGAGTTGTTGGATGCTCCTTTTCACAATCACCGGGTTGCGGTGACTTCAGGTGTTATGCAGCAGGCATGTTCAACGGTAATCCAATCGTTTTTCCGTAATAAACGCTTGAAATCATAGTCAACCGTATTTTTAGGTTTGTGTTCTACTGCGATGTGTAAATGGGCTCGACACACAGTGCGGCCCCCTCAAGTCGGGTCACAACCACGCGGGTACCGGCTGGGCAATCCGTTCCTGTAATTTGCCACAAGGTATCATCAATACGGATTTTCCCCTTTCCATTTTCTATCGGGCCGTCCAAAACAAACGTTCTATTCACATACTGTTCTCCACGCCGATTCAACGTGGGATTATCTGTACTTTTATAGAAGGTTTGTACGTAAGTGCGTCCCAAGAAAACACTGATAACCGACACAAAAGCAAAAATTAAAAACTGAACTTCCCAATTGAGGGTGGGGAAAAACAATAAAACAACACCCACCACGCCTGCTGAGATGGCCATCCATAACATGAAAGTTGTCGGAAGAATAATTTCGACGATGATGAGAAAGACCGCGAGTATCAGCCAGTGCCATATTTGTAAAGGTATTAACCACTCGAACACACAATTCTCCTGTGGGTATCAAGCTGCTTATGATTCTTTATTATCATCTTGATCTTTGATTTTTTGGTCGTGTTGATCCAAAGCTGCAACGTCAGCAACAATATTCTCGGAGTCAACACCGCGTGACTTTGTTGGACCCCTGGAGTTATTAAATAACTCGGTGATACCGGCGATTGAGCCAATAACGCCCGATGCTTCCAAAGGCATGAATACCACTTTTTGATTATCGGCAGAGGCAACCTGGCCCAAAGCTTCAATGTATTTTTGAGCAACAAAATAATTTACAGCCTGAGTATTGCCTTGCTCAATGGCTTTAGACAGTACATGAGTCGCTCTGGCTTCTGCTTGTGCCTCGCGCTCCCGGGCTTCGGCTTCAAGAAAAGCGGCTTGTTTTTTGCCCTCAGCCGTTAAGATTGCCGCACGCTTTTCACCTTCTGCTCTTTCGATGGCCGCTCGTCGTGCGCCTTCGGCTTCAAGTACGACAGCTCTCCGCTCCCGCTCTGCTTTGAGCTGGCGACTCATGGCTTTTTCCAAGTCTTCGTCTGTCGAAATGTCTTTGATTTCGATGCGAGTGACTTTGACACCCCAGGGCGTGGTGGCTTCATCGATGACGCTCAAAAGCCGTACATTAATTTCATCCCGGTGTGACAGTAAATGGTCCAATTCCATTGACCCCATGACGGTTCGAATATTAGTCATGACAAGGGTATAGATGGCGTGAGGGAGGTCGTCGACCTCATAAGCGGCTTTAGCCGCATCCAGAATTTGGTAAAAGACGACGCCATCTACTTCAACCAAGGCATTATCCTGGGTGATAACGTCTTGAGAAGGCACATCAATGACTTGTTCCATCATTTTGATTTTTTTACCGACCCTGTCAATAACAGGCCGCACCACATGTAAGCCGGGCCCCAATGTGCGGATGTAGCGCCCAAAACGCTCAATCGTATATTCCATTCCTTGGGGGACGGTTACAACACCAAAAAAAATGATAACAACCGCTAAGATAACGACGATCAGTGCAAAAATTGAAAAGGTGATTCCGGTCAATGCCATAAGTATTCTTCTCTATAAAGTGCTGTAAAATGTAAGCCGAGAAGCTTTATATATTCTGCTATCAAGGTCCTATAGTAACGTTAATAGGTTATTGCACCAACTATGGAACAAACAGTTTTGCAATATGCGTCGCAGGGCAGAGGGCTCTACGAGCTGACGGGCCGGATCAACCGAGCCATCGCTGAGAAACCGGTTCACTCGGGCCTGTGCCATATATTTTTACATCACACCAGTGCTTCATTGATTGTGACTGAAAATGCCGATCCAACCGTTTGCGAAGACCTTGAACGTTTCTTGAGTCGATGGGTGCCAGACGGTGATGCTTTATATCAACATACTGCCGAGGGTCCGGATGACATGCCGGCGCATGTTCGTAGTGTATTGACACAAACGGAGTTGAGCATTCCTTTTGAGCAAGGCCGTTTAACACTGGGAACATGGCAGGGAGTTTATCTTTGGGAGCACCGGCTAGAACCCCATCGCAGAAAAATAACGGTAACGTTGTTGGGTTGCTGATCAGCCCATATTGTTTAGGAATAAACACCTGTGGAGATGTAGCGATCACCGCGATCACAGACGATGGTTACGATCAGGGCATCTTGCAACTGTTCAGATAAACGTAACGCTGCGGCGAGTGCGCCACCTGATGAAACCCCGGCAAAAATACCTTCAACAGTCGCCAGTTTATGCATGGTTTCAAGAGCTTCACTTTTAGAAACGTCAATAATCTGGTCGACGCGTGAGGGCTCAAAGATCTTTGGCAGGTAGGCCGGTGGCCATCGGCGAATACCGGGGATACTCTCGCCTTCTTCGGGTTGTACACCAATGATTTTAATAGCTGGATTTTTTTCTTTTAAATAGCGGGATGTCCCCATAATGGTGCCTGTTGTCCCCATTGCACTCACGAAGTGTGTGACCTTTCCGTCTGTTGCGCTCCATATTTCTGGCCCCGTCGTTTCGTAGTGCGCCAGTGGGTTATCAGGGTTGGCAAATTGATCCAGCACCTTACCTTCGCCTCTCTTTTCCATGGCCGCTGCCAGGTCGCGGGCACCTTCCATTCCTTCCTGCTCACTGACAAGAATAATGTCGGCACCATATCCACGCATTGATGCCTGTCGTTCTTGGCTCATGTTATCTGGCATGATGAGTTTCATGTGATAACCCCGGATGGTGGCCGCCATTGCTAAAGCGATTCCCGTATTACCACTGGTGGCTTCAATAAGCGTGTCACCAGGCTTTATTTCACCACGGGCCTCAGCATGTTTGATCATGCTCAAGGCGGGACGATCTTTTACGGAGCCGGCGGGATTATTCCCTTCTAATTTCGCGAAGAGACGGTTACCTGTCGACTCTGGTAGTAGGCGTTGCAATGCAACCAGGGGGGTTTGGCCTATGGTGTGTTCGATAGAAACCGTATCCATGAAGTATTCATCCTCACATTATTTCTCAATAAGTAGCTTTATAAAAATCCTAGCATAGTGGGGCGGCAGAGGTTTAGAACGAGTGGTCACATCGTAATGCACTTAATCACTTAATCACAATAAGTCAGCAGCATATACCGAGGGTAATGTAATTGAATGTTCATAAATAACTTGAAGTTCATTATGAGTATGGTAGGTTTAAGTCGTCAAAGGTGTCATGTGTTGCTTTCTACGCGCTTTACGTAACAAAAGACGTTACGATTTTTTCTGCCTATCTGCCTGCTTGTTTTTACGTCAAAATGGAGAAAAAAATAATGAAATTTTTCAATTCCTTAGCTGCTCTTGCTGTTTTGGGTGCCACTGCTGTCGTTCATGTGGCGTCTGCTGCGACGCTAGACGATGTTATGAAAAAAGGCTTCATACAATGTGGTGTTAGCCAGGGATTGCCCGGCTTTTCCAATCCTGATGAGAAAGGTAACTGGACAGGGATTGATATTGATGTCTGCCGTGCTGTTGCGGCCGCCGTATTTGGCGATGCAAACCAAGTCAAGTACACACCCTTGTCTGCCAAAGTGCGCTTTACTGCCTTGCAGTCGGGTGAGATCGATATCTTGTCACGCAACACCACATGGACACTGACCCGAGATACCTCCTTGGGGCTCAATTTTGCGGGCGTTAACTATTATGATGGCCAAGGTTTCATGGTGCCGAAAAAGCTGGGTGTAAAAAGTGCAAAAGAACTTGATGGTGCAGCCGTTTGTACAAACTTAGGTACGACGACTGAGCTAAATATGTCCGATTATTTTGCGGCGAATAAAATGAAATACACACCCGTGGTGTTCGAAAAAGCAGACGAAGTGGTTGCCGCTTACGATGCCGGCCGGTGTGACGTTTATACGACGGACCGCTCAGGTTTGGCAGCGCAACGTTTGAAAATGAAAGATCCGGATGCCCATACGGTCTTGCCTGAAACGATCTCCAAAGAGCCACTGGGCCCTGTTGTTCGCCATGGTGATGATCAATGGCTTGATATTGTAAAATGGACGCTCTTCGCAATGGTTGAAGCTGAAGAGCAAGGCATCACATCCAAAAATGTTGATGACAAGCTGAAGTCCGATAACCCGGCCACCAAACGCCTCTTAGGGGTTGAAGGTGATATGGGTGAAAAACTGGGTTTGTCAAACAAATGGATCTACAACATTGTTAAGCAAGTGGGCAATTATGGTGAAAGTTTTGATAAGCACGTGGGGCCGAATACACCACTGAAACTCACACGCGGGGTGAATGCGCTCTGGAATAAAGGCGGCTTAATGTACCCCATGCCCATCCGCTAACGAACAGCCTCCACAACGCCCGATTTTTCGGGCGTTGTCTTTTCTTACTTCGATAGAATTGTCAGCTTTTCTGTGAGCCGTTTGTGAATAACCCCGATCCCGCTTTGTTTGGGTCAGCTCCACCGAAGCCATCCATCTGGAATGACCCTTTTTACCGCTCTCTTTTCTTTCAGTTCTCAGCATTTGTTGTTGTTGTCTTATTAGGTAAGTACCTGTTTGATAACACAACTGAAAATATGGCCCGGCAGGGGATTGCCTCTGGTTTTGGCTTTATGGGCTCAGTGTCTGGTTTTGATGTAACGTCCAGCCTAGTTGAATACAACGCAAGCTCGACTTATGGGCAGGCCTTTCTGGTCGGCCTCTTGAATACCTTACTGGTGTCTGCGGTTTCGATTTTTTTAGCAACGATGATCGGATTTGTCATTGGCATCGCACGGTTATCGAGTAACTGGCTGATTGCCAAGATGGCAACGGTTTATATCGAAGTCCTTCGCAATATTCCACTGTTACTGCAGATTTTCTTCTGGTATTTCGCTGTTTTAAGGCCTCTGCCATCACCTCGGCAAAGTCTGGACATGTTCGACATTGCGTTTATCAACAACCGGGGGCTCTACCTACCATCGCCCGTGTTTGGGGACCTTGCGATATGGGTATTGATTGCGCTGGTGGTAGCGATTGTTGCAATAGTGTTTTTAACCCGCTGGGCAAAACGCAAACAAGATGAAACAGGTGAAACTTTTCCACTTTTTTTAACATCGGTGGGTTTGTTGATTGGTTTGCCTTTGTTGGCATTGGTGGTAACGGGTTTTCCTGTCCATTGGGAAATGCCCGTATTGCAGGGTTTCAATTTTCGTGGGGGCTTAACCTTGATTCCGGAGTTTGTCGCGCTAACGCTGGCGCTGTCAACATACACGGCTGCCTTCATTGCAGAAGTTGTGCGTGCTGGTATTCAAGCGGTCCCTAAAGGGCAAACAGAGGCAGCCAACGCACTGGGACTGCGATCAGGTGTGATACTGCGCCAGGTGATTATTCCCCAAGCCATGCGGGTGATTATACCTCCGCTCACTAATCAGTATTTGAACTTAACCAAAAATTCGTCACTTGCGGCTGCGATTGCGTACCCTGATCTCGTGCTGATCTTTGCAGGCACGGTGTTGATGCAGACTGGGCAAGCGGTTGAAATTATTTTTATTACGATGGCTGTTTATTTGTTGATTAGTTTGTCGATCGCTTTATTTATGAATTGGTACAACAAACGCATGATGCTGGTTGAGCGGTGAGGAGTGAATAATGTCGTCTCTTGATAACAACGCTCAATATCCGGTAGGTGAACACCCCAACTGGGAACCCCCTGTTTCCAATGTAGGCGTGATTGGTTGGATGAAGCACAATCTGTTCTCATCCCGCTTGAATACCATTCTAACGCTTCTGGCTATCTATCTTCTCTATACCGTTATTCCACCGGTTGTTCAGTGGGCCATTTTAGATGCGGACTGGGTCGGCTCCAGTAAAGCAGACTGTACAGGCGAAGGCGCTTGCTGGGTTTATATTAATGTCTGGTGGAAGCAAATTATGTATGGCCGCTATCCGGATGCCGAGCTGTGGCGCGTGCAGACGGCCTATGTATTGGGTCTGGTTGGTCTCATTCCCCTCATGATCCCTAACTTCCCAAAGAAAAAGTGGATTTCAGCTTACCTGCTTCTTCTATTTCCCTTTATGGCCTATGTCCTTTTCTCCGGTGACAATTTGGGGCTAAAGCTTGTTGAAACACCGCTTTGGGGTGGTTTATTTTTAACACTGGTCATTGCCATAACAGGAATTGTTGCCTCGCTGCCGCTCGGTATTTTACTGGCCCTGGGGCGGCGCTCGAATATGCCAGTGATTAAAACATTATGTATTTTATTTATTGAGTTTTGGCGGGGTGTGCCTCTGATTACCGTCTTGTTTATGGCTTCGGTGATGTTTCCGCTGTTTTTACCACAAGGCGTTAATTTTGATCAGCTATTGCGAGCACTCATCGGTGTTGCCTTGTTTGCAGCCGCCTATATGGCTGAAGTTGTTCGAGGCGGTTTGCAGGCGATTCCTAAAGGCCAGTATGAAGCGGCCCAGGCACTTGGGTTAAGTTATTGGAAAACAACGATTTTCATAATCATGCCACAGGCTCTGAAGCTTGTGATTCCAGGTATCGTAAACGTCTTTATTGCATTGTTTAAAGATACCACGCTGGTTTCGATCATTGGTTTGTTTGATTTCCTGGGCATGATCCAACTGGTCAACACGAATCCTGACTGGCTTTCATTCGCCATTGAAGGCTATGTATTTGCGGCAGTTATTTTTTGGTTTTTTTGCTTTGGCATGTCGCGTTACAGCCAACATCTGGAAAAGAAACTGCACACCGGGCATTAACTTATTTTTTAAAGAAGACTGATTGATGAAAACTGAGAACAGCCAACACGATACAGATGATGTCATAATTGAAATTATGGGAATGCACAAGTGGTATGGGCCTTTCCATGTATTAAAAGATATTAATCTAACAGTCCGAAAGGGTGAACGGATTGTGATTTGTGGCCCTTCTGGCTCAGGCAAATCAACCATGATTCGTTGTATTAACCGCCTTGAAGAACACCAGAAAGGACAGATCATTGTTGAAGGTACAGAGCTGACAAGTGATCTTAAAAACATAGAACGGATTCGGCGTGAAGTTGGCATGGTTTTCCAGCATTTTAATTTGTTCCCTCACTTATCCGTGTTGGACAATCTGACGTTGGCGCCTATTTGGGTGCGTAAAATGCCCAAGAAAGAAGCCATTGACAAAGCCATGTATTATCTTGAGCGCGTTAAAATCCCCGAGCAGGCCAAAAAATACCCAGGGCAGCTTTCCGGCGGGCAGCAGCAACGTGTCGCCATCGCCCGGTCTTTGTGCATGAGTCCAAAAGTGATGCTGTTTGATGAGCCCACGTCAGCATTAGACCCAGAAATGATCAAAGAAGTGCTCGATGTTATGGTCGAGCTGGCAGAAGAGGGGATGACCATGTTGTGTGTTACGCATGAGATGGGCTTTGCTAAAACCGTTGCTGATTGTGTGGTTTTTATGGACGGTGGGCAGATCATTGAACGCAATGACCCTGAAACATTCTTTAATCACCCCCAGCATGAGCGCACGAAACTCTTCCTTTCCCAGGTTTTACAGCATTAGCTGTGAAAATCGCTATCGCTGACTCTTTCTTGAGTTACTCAAACTTGTCTTGCAGTTCGGCTGGAATAAGCCCTTATTGAACAGTTGATTCCTTATTAAGGATCACGTTTCTGTATTCTGCGCCGGTGTTAAGGACATGGAACTGTATCTGTCATTCATGGTAGGCACCTGTACACTTGGCTTTGTGAATTTCGTGTTTCCGGCTCAGCGGTTATGAGGAAAGGCTGAAGCGGTATCCACGCTCAGCAAGAAAAGGTCACAAAAGTCATGTTTTTCGATATCCGTGAATACGCCTTGGTGATGGCGCAGTATAACCAATGGATGAATATGAACATTTTCCGAGCGGCAGCTCTGCTGGACGATCAGCAGCGCAAAATCGACTGCGGACTGTTTTTTCGCTCTATTCACGAAACCTTAGGGCACCTGCTGTTAAGTGACCGTATGTGGTTACATCGGTTTACAGGGCAACCGGAGGTCAGAGTAGATAACGTGGACGATGCTCATTTTGAGGCCCAAAAAACCAAACGATTTGCGCTTGATTGTGAAATTTTATCCTGGGCCGACTCGTTAAGCGTGTCAGATAGTCGAAAGGCATTGCATTATCTAAGCACAGTGACCAATGCGACAGAAACGGTGGACTTAAGTCGCGCGATTCTACACTTCTTCAATCACCAAACACACCACCGTGGACAGGTGACAGCTGCACTTTCTCAGCAGAGCGTCGACTTTGGAATCACAGATCTTATCTTTATGCCGCCATGTGCATGGACCGAGACACGGCCTATTAAAGAAACACGCGAATGGTGATTCATTATGCCAGCGGCTTCTGGACGAATTTTAAAAAACTGGAGAGACATCAATGACACCTACTGACCCAAACTATGAACAGAAAACCCGGGAAAGTTTTAATCGCCAATCCGTTATGCGGACAATTGGAGCGACTTTGGAAAGCATTAAACCGGGCGGTATCACGATTGAGCTACCGTTTAATGGACAATACACCCAGCAAAATGACTTCATGCACGCGGGTATTATTTCCACGGTACTGGATAGTGCCTGCGGTTATGCCGCTTTTACCTTAATGCCGGCGGATGCGGATGTCTTAACAGTCGAGTTTAAAGTCAATTTACTCCGCCCTGCCAAAGGCAAGCTTTTTACCGCCAAGGCACGTGTCGTTAAAGCCGGACGCTCTATTTCCGTAACAGAAGCCAGCTTGTTTTCTTCAGACTACGGAGAAAAAGAAGTCGCGACAATGTCGGCAACAATGATGGCGATTTATGCCTAATACCTTCGTTTGATTGCGACTTCCGACAACGCACTATATTCTGTACAAGCTTTCAAGACGGATGAGCGCTAACTTAGGGTAGCGCTCAGCGATCATAAGTATTCGTGTTTGTTTTCAGACGCATCTCGTAAACTACATCCCTGGTTACAAAGAGATGCACAAGCTTGAAGAGAATCCGTTGTCGCAGTAACGATTGAAGGAGTTTAAAGTTAAGTCAATGCAATTCAGTAAATTTGGCGAGAAGCTGGCAGGGAATACCGGTATTTTTCAGCTGATGGACGATTTTGCGGCCTCGCTCAGCAGTGAGCAGCCCATGCAAATGCTCGGCGGAGGCAACCCAAGCCACATACCCGAAGTTCTGGAATATTTTCGGCAGTCATTACTGACTCTGATCAATGATCCCCAGAGATTTGCAGCCTTTTTAGGAAACTACGATGCTCCTCAAGGTAACCTTGAGTTTATCTCAGCGCTTGCGACGATGTTGAAGGAACAGTGCGGGTGGGATATCACCGAAGAGAACATCACGTTGACCAATGGCAGCCAGAATGCCTTTTTCTTTTTGTTTAATTTACTGGCAGGAGAAATGCCAGACGGCCAGCATAAAAAAATACTCTTGCCGCTGACGCCCGAGTACATCGGATACACGGATGTCGGTTTGTCGGACAACTTGTTTGCCACAGAGAAGCCTGTAATCGAAATGATAGACCGGCGCACCTTTAAATACGGAATTAACTTCGACAAACTGAATGTCACCGATGACATTGGCGCCATTTGTGTGTCTCGCCCGACCAACCCGACTGGCAACGTGCTGACAGATGATGAGATCGCTCACTTGGATCGTTTGGCGAACATGCACAACATACCGCTGATTATTGATAATGCTTATGGCGCACCGTTTCCAAAGATCATTTCTACCGATATCCAACCCCATTGGAATAAAAATACCATCACCTGCATGAGCTTGTCGAAACTGGGCCTGCCGGCGGCGCGAACAGGCATTATCATTGCGGATAAACCGATCGTGAAAGCCATATCAGCTATGTCTGCTATTGTGAATTTATCGCCGGGTGGGCTGGGCGCATCACTGGCGACAGAGATGGTCCGCACCGGTGAGATTCTGGCTATCAGTGACCAAATTGTACAACCGTACTATGCCCAAAAAGCGGAACAAGCTATGCAATGGTTTGATGAGGCTATGGGCGATGCAGAAGGTTACATCCATAAGCCCGAAGGCGCTATTTTTCTTTGGCTGTGGTTTAAAGGGCTTCCAATCAGTTCTCAGGAATTGTACGAACGGTTGAAACGGCGGGGGGTGCTGGTTTGCCCTGGGCACTACTTTTTCCCCGGTATCGATGAAGATTGGCAACATAAACATGAGTGCATAAGAATCACTTACTCACAGTCTGATGACGATGTGCGTACAGGCATTGGTAAGATTGCGGAAGAAGTGAAACGTGCTTATCGGGAAGCGAAGGAATGAACAGCTTAATTCGCCATGCAACGCAAGAAGATCTTTCGACAATTGCTGACTTTAATGTTGCCATGGCATTGGAAACCGAAAATAAGGTTTTAGATGCGACCACGGTTTTAAAAGGTGCCGGTAATCTGCTTTCTCACCCAGAGCTGGGCTTTTATCTCGTGGCTGAATCCGAAGGAGAGCTGGCAGCTTGTTTGATGGTGACATTTGAATGGAGTGATTGGCGCAATGGTTTTTTTTGGTGGATACAAAGCGTTTATGTTGCTCCTCAGCACCGTTGCAAAGGGCTCTACAGAAAAATGTATGGTCGCGTGAAGCAATTGGCAAAGGAAAAAGCGAACATTTGCGGCCTCCGGCTTTATGTTGAAAAGCAGAATGTGCATGCACAAACAACGTACCAGACCCTGGGAATGTGTGAAACAGACTATCTTTTATTTGAAGAAGTGTTGAAATAGTCGAAATCGAAATATTGAGATAAGGAGGTGCCAACCAAATAAAGCGGCACCTCCAAGAGAACGGGCAGGATTAACGCTTGCCCCAAACCAGGCTGGGTTCATGCCAGTCGGTGATCGGTATAAATTGTTGATTGGCCGCATCCGCCTTGAAGATACGGTAGTAATGCGTGCCTTTTCGCATGTTCTCGCCGTAGCGAATGGGGCCTGTGCCGCCTGTATCAAAATCTTGTAATGCTTCCATTGCATCAATCACTTTTTCCCGGGTGAGGTCAGGGCCAACGTTCTGCAAAACCTGGGTAAAGTGGGCCAGCGGTGTCCACAGCATGGGAAGCAGCGGGGAATTCAAAAGCGCTTCTGCGCCAACGGCTGTAAAGCGTTTTTCCAACTCTTTCCAGCCGGGCACGCCTTCATTACGGACTGCATGATTAAAGATATGGTAGTGACCGTCTGCTAACTCGCCGGCGATGAAAGAGCGCGGGTCAACTGTGACGTAACCACCGATAATCACAGGCTCATAGCCAATTTTATTTGCTTCTTTTAAGAAGCTGGCATAAGTCGTTGCATAGCTGGAGATGTACAGGTGCGTGACCCGTTTGGCTTTTAACTTAAGAACTTGAGCACTTAAGTTTTTAGTCCCTCGTTTGAAAGGGCTGTAAACAGGTTTGAGATTGTACTTTTTAGCCGCCAGCTCGATGCCTTTGCGGCCGTCTTTACCCCATTCGTCGTCCTGATACAAAATACCCAGTTTCAACTTTTCAGGCTTCAAAGTATTCATAATAAAGTCAGTAGCAAGAATGCCTTCATCCTGCGCGCTGGAGGTATACCAAAAGAGATAACGGTTAGGTGGGTCAAACATCGATTGAGTGGATGCCGCAGTTGAAATGATAGGAACCTTATCTTTTTCCAGTTCACCTTTGATCGCGGTTAGAGGGCTTGATCCGTAAGTGGCAATGAGCGCAAATACTTTGTCCTGATTCACGAGTTTGTTATAAACCGTTTTGGTCAGAACCGGGTCATACTTGTTGTCTTCGATAACGACTTCAACTTTCCGGCCGTGGATCCCTCCCATTTCTTCATTAACCATGTGAGTCCAGACTTTAATAATGCCTGTGACAAATTTACCAATATACGCGGCGGGTCCTGAAAGGTCCTGGAAGGTACCAAGGACAATTTTGTCGTCAGTCACTCCGACTTCGGCCCGGGCAGCGCCCAGTGGAAAGATGAGCAATGCACAAGTCAGTGCAAGGCAGAGTTTTCTAAACGTATTAAGCATTATGCTTCCTCCAAATGTTAACCAATGATGTCGCATTGGCCGGTTAGGGTTTACCTTATGTATGACATCTTAACTAATAGGTGTAGGGCCACGTTAACCAATAGCGTTTGATTCTCAACCAAATACCGACGAGACCTTTGGGCTCAAAGAGTAAAAAGAAGATTAAAATCAAGCCATAAATCGTGACAGAAATACCCCCAATCCGTGGAGCAAACAAGGGGTAAGCCGATGAAATCGGACCACTGATGGCACTGATAAATTCGGGCAGTAAAACCATGAAAATGGCGCCGATAATCGCACCCATCACAGTCCCCATGCCTCCCACGATGATCATAGCCACGTAAAGAATGGATTGGTTCAATGTAAAATGATCAGGACTGATCAAACCAAGTAAATAGGCATACAAAGCTCCGGCGATACCGGCCGTAAAAGAGCTGATGATGAATGCGATGATTTTATATTTGGCAACATGAACACCGATCATTTCTGCGGCGATATCCCGGTCTCTTACTGCAACCAGCGCCCGACCTGTGCGGCTCATGGCAAGGTTTTTCATCAATATTGCGGCGATAACCGCCAGGGCAACCACAACGTAGTAATAGCCCATGTACTTATCGAGGGTAAATCCAAACAGATCGGGGTCGGGTAGGTTAATTCCCCGGTCTCCGGCTGTGACATCTTCCCAGTGATAAACGATGTGTTCGACGATAAATTGAAAAGCAAGTGTTGTGACCAGCAGGTACATGCCTTTTAAGCGTAGCGTTGGTATGCCAACAACCGCACCAAGCAGAGCGGCGAAAACTCCAGCGGCAGGTAACGTAATCAGAAAGGGAAGCTGATACTGAGTCGAAAGAATGGCTGCAGTATACGCGCCCACCCCTAAAAAAGCCGCGTGCCCCAGTGAAATGAGCCCGGCGTAGCCTGTGAGTACATTTAAACCCAGTGCCCCGATCACGGAGACGGCTGCGACACTGGCGATAAAAATGATGTATTTTCCGGCCACCCATGGTAAGGCGATTAGAGCAATGGCGAGTAATAAAAGCCCCAGTTTGGCTGAGGTACTTGGGAAAATACGGGAATCCTGCTCATAAGAGCGAACACAGAAGCGGGTGACGGCCATTACACTTTTCCCCCGCATTGAAGGTTATTCTGAGAAAACGTCGGATTAAACACGTTCAATTTCCTTACTACCAAAGAGCCCATAAGGGCGAATCATCATGACGAGTAATACAACGACATAGGCGGTAATTTCATTGATGCCGCTGCCGAGGTAGTCCTCCAGATAAAAGCCTGCCAGGTTTTCCATAACACCGATCAGTAAGCCGCCGATAATGGCTCCATGCACACTGTCCATACCGCCTAAGATAATGGCCGGCAAGGCTTTTAAGGCCAGAAAGTTCATTTTAGGGTCCACAAACGTGAAGCTGGCCAGGAAGGTGCCTGCGATGGCTGCGATCAGCCCGGCGATCACCCAAGAGCCGGTAAAAACCCGTTTAACATTAATTCCCATTAAGAATGCTGCGGTCGTGTCTTCGGCCGTGGCGCGGAGTGTGATGCCCGAGCTTGAAAATTTGAAAAACAAGAAAAAAACAACCAGCAGAATGGCCGTACAAATTATGGTGTAGAGTTCTGCCTGACTAATGACTACTTCGCCGAAAAGGATGGGGTCAGTGGGAAAGGGCGATGGGTATTCAAACTCTTCATAGCCCCATGTCATGCCAACAAATCCTTGTATGACATAAGCGAGGCCAATCGTAATCATTACAATGGATAACATCGGCTCCCCAACCAGGGGGCGCACGACCATCATTTCCATCAGTGCAGTTAACACGGCCATGATCAGCATTGTTAGGACAAAGCCCAAGAAAAACGGCAGGTGGAAGACAGACACAAGCGTAAAGCCAATGTACGCGCCCAGCATCATGATTTCAGGTTGAGCAAAATTGAAAGTGTCGGTTGCTTTAAAAATGAGCACGAAGCTCAAGGCAACCAGTGCGTACACACTCCCCCATGCTAGGCCGGTGAGAGTGAGTTGCAAAAATAGCTGGTAATCCATCAGCTAGCCTCCTGGTACATTGATTCAATAAGGTCAGCAAACTTTTTATTCACCTCGCGTCGGCGCAGTTTTAAGGTAGCCGTCACTTCGCCATCGTCATGGTCGAGTTCTTTTTCCAGCAAGGTAAATTTTTTGATGCGTTCAACTTGGGAGAAGTCTCCGTTTGCATTTTCAACTTCATCACTGATCAGCTTTTTCACTTCATCCATTTGCACAAGGCTGCGAAAGGTGGTGAATGCCAGGCGTTTTTCTTGAGCCCACTTGGCGACGTTGTCGTATTCAATTTGAATCAGGGCACTGAGAAATTTGCGTTGATCGCCAATGACAACGGCTTCATTAATGTAGGGGCTACATTTGAGTCGATTCTCCAGTTCAGATGGGGAAATATTTTTCCCGCCTGAAGTGATAATGATTTCTTTTTTGCGGTCAGTAATGGAAAGACGGCCCTCGGCATCAATTTCACCGACATCGCCAGTATGTAACCAGCCGTTTTGAATTGTTTCGGCAGTGGCTTCTGGGTTTTTCCAGTAGCCGACAAAAATGTGAGGGCACTTGAGGAGGATTTCCCCATCTTCTGCGATTTTTAACTCAACCCCGGGAATAGGGCGGCCAACAGAACCAAGTTTGACCTCACCCGGGTGGTTAAAGGTGGCAATCCCCGTTTCTTCTGTCATGCCCCAGCCTTCCAGCACTTCAATCCCGAGTCCGTGGAAAAATTTGATCACTTCGGGGGAGATGGGGGCTGCGCCACTGAGGGCAATGCGCACCCGTGAGAGGCCGAGTTCCTTACGGAGTGCACGGAGCACCAGGAGGTTGGCCAACCCATATTTAAGCCGAAGGCCTAGTGAGATCGGGCGACCCGCCAGGCGGGTTTCGGCCATTGCTTGACCCCAAGGCAGAGCAAGGTGGTAAATTTTTTTCTTAATCGGTGTGGCATCCTTCATTTTGATTTGGATGCTTGCCATCATTTTTTCCCATATTCGAGGAACTGCGAGATAAAATGTTGGCATGATTTCCCGCATTGCCAGCACCACGGTATCCACACTTTCGGCAAAGTTGACGGTGGAACCGGAACCCAATGGCATAAAGACCGACATCATACGTTCGGCGACATGGCACAGGGGAAGGTAAGAAACAACCTCGTCTTCTTCGCTCTGAGGCAAAACCTGAGTTTGTCCCTTAATCAGTTGAATCACATTATCATGAGAAATCATGGCGCCCTTCGGCGGCCCTGTCGTGCCGGAGGTATAGACCATGATGGCTACGTCTTCCGGGCGGATTGAATCAAGCAACTCATCATATTTGTGAGGTTCCGCCTGATCGACTGTTTCACCCAGCTCCTCAACCGCTTCAAAACTCATGATGCAAGGCTCATTATAATTTCGTAAGCCTTTCATATCCATGACAATTATTTTTTCCAGCAAGGGCAGCTCGTGTTTGATTTCGAGCACTTTGTCGACTTGTTCCTGATCATCACACACGACGATTCGGGAGTCTGAATGTTCAATGACATATTTCGCTTCGGCGGATGGGTTAGTGGGGTAGATACCCACTGCAATACCGCCGATACTTTGGATAGCGAGGTCCGCGTAGAGCCACTCGGGCTTATTGTTACCAAAAATACTGACATGGTCGCCGTGATGAACGCCCAGCTGAGTCAGTCCTAGTGCGAAATGTCGAACGTGCCGGGCGTAGTTGTTCCAGGAAATTTCCTGCCATAAACCGAGGTCTTTCTCTCTGAGTGCAACACGGTCTCCAAAACGATGGACTTTTTCGAGGAAAAGATGAGGTAAAGTATCTGTACGCATTAACGGGCTTCTCCTCTGCGAATCGCCTCATAATTTTCACCCAGGTAAGCTTTTTGTACCTCGGGATCATTCTGAATTTTTTCCGGTGGGCCATCGGCGATTTTCTCGCCAAAATCAAGAACGCCAATGTGTTGAGAAATATCCATTACGACAGCCATATCGTGTTCGATCATTACAATGGTGGTCCCCAGCTCCTGATGAACGTCCAGAATGAACCGCGCAATGTCCTCCGTTTCTTCAAGGTTCATACCGGCCATGGGCTCATCCAGTAAAAGCAGTGAGGGTTCTTGTGCCAACGCACGTCCCAGTTCCACACGCTTTTGAATGCCATAGGGCAAGTCGGACACCAAGTGCTTTCGCCACTGTTCCATTTCCAGAAAGTCAATGATTTCTTCCACACGGCGGCGCTCTCTTGATTCATCTTTTGAGCGGTAGCCCAGCAAGGCATTGCGGACATAGCCGCCTTTAAAATAGTTATGCCGACCTAGAAGGAGGTTGTCGATAACATTCATGTTGGAAAACAGTTCGACGTTCTGAAACGTACGGGCAACACCTTTTTGGGCGACTTTGAAAGGAGGTAAGGGCGTGATGTCTTCCCCCTGAAACAAGACTTTGCCTTGAGTAGGTTTATAAAATCCGCTGATGCAGTTAAGCAGAGAGGTTTTGCCTGCGCCATTAGGACCAATGACAGCGGCCAGTTGGCCTTTTTCGACTGTGAAAGACACATTACGAAGCGCGTGGACGCCGCCGAAACTGATAGAAATATCCTGAATTTCAAGTAAAGCCATGAAGGGAATTCCTCTTAGGAAAGCCAGCGTTTACGCCGTTTATAGTGTTTAACTTCAGCAAAATTCCGACGGTCGTGCCCTTCACCGGTCCCAAGGTAGAATTCTTTTACATCTTCATTCGTGATCAGTTCATTGCAGGGGCCATCCAGAACAATTTTGCCATTTTCCAGAATGTACCCGTAATCCGCTGTTCCTAACGCCATTAGCGCATTTTGTTCGACGAGTAAAATAGAGACATTTTCTTCGGTGTTGATTTTTTTGATGATGTCGAAAATCTCTGTGACGAGCATAGGCGCCAACCCAAGAGATGGCTCATCCAGCATCATGAGTTTGGGCTTGGCCATCAGTGCGCGTCCGATTGCCAACATTTGTTGTTCTCCGCCGGAAAGAAAGCCCGCTTGCATCTTCAGGCGTTCTCTCAACCTGGGAAAGTAGTTTAAGACGCGCTCCATTTCCTGGCGGAGATTAGTGTTTTTTTGTTGTGTGTGTGAGCCAACGCGTAAATTTTCTTCAACCGTTAACTCAGCGAATACGCGACGCCCTTCGGGAACTTGGGTAATCCCAAGTCGAACGATATCTTGAGGTTGTTTTTTGTGAATTTCGACGCCATCGAATTCAATGGCGCCATTGGTAATTTCGCCGTCTTCGTACTCCAGTAGACCGGATATGGCTTTCAGTGTTGTGGATTTACCGGCGCCGTTCGCGCCTAAAAAGGCAACAATACTGCCTTTGGGAACTTCCAGAGAGATTCCCCGGAGGACGAGGATGATATCGTTATAAACCGCCTCCAGGTTTTTTAGTTTCAGCATAAAAGGGGGACTCCACCGCTTAATTTTTTAGCTGTTGTTGTCTTTTGCATTAATGTGATCTACGCCACACGTTAGAAATTACCGCGTCGCAGCTATCCTTGTCAATTAGTTGATTTTGGACAAAAAAGTTAAAGATTTATTGGGCTTACCATTTCGATAATTTAAATTAATTCAGATTATTTGCTGGTCTCGGTCGTTGCAGGGTGCGTGGAAAATCTGTGGGAGGTCTTGCACGATTGTGAGTAAACTTCATGTTTTTCAAAGTGTTTTAAAAAGCGCTCAATGAAATGAAATCCGCTTGGTACAAAGGAAAGTTAGTTTTTTATCTACGCTTTATAGATGTGTAACAAGGCCTTCATAACAATAATTTTTAACACGCTGAGTGCTGTCTCAAAGTCTTGTTTTGGTGAGTGGGCGTTGGAGTGAGTGATATAAGATTAAGCCAATAAATATTTTGCTACGATGCAATGGTACCGTTGAATCGTAACGATTGATGAGGTAGCCATGCAGATTAAAAAAACAAAAGTCTTTAATGTCCCCGTTGAGGTCGTTTGGGATGCCATCACGGATGAAAAAAACTCTCAGAATGGTTTATGAAGGCTCGATTTCAAACTGAAGTGGGCTATCAATTTGAGTTTCAAGATGCCCCTCGAGGGAAGTGGGACGGTCGGTTGTGGGGAGAGGTTCTCGTGGTTGAACCCCTGCGGTGGCTTTCTTACACCTGGACGGGCAATCAAATGAAACATAGCACGCAGGTGACCTGGGTATTAAAACCCATTGCGTCAGGTACGGAACTTACCCTTGAACATACAGGTTTCAAAGGATTTGGGGACAATATCATTGGCTTTTTTCATTTACTGGGTTGGCGCCAGTATCTGCGTGGCTTGACAGACTTTTTGCAGTCTTAGTACGGGATGTTATGTGACTGCTGATGAGTCGGTGCACTCAGTGCAATGTGAAATTTTGTGAGGAAGTGTGATGAGGTACGCTCAATTAGAAAAACAAGACCAATAGCCAAATCATAAAAGCCAGAAATAAAGAGAGCAATACCGCCGCTGAACCGGCATCTTTTGCACGGCCGGACAGTGCGTGTTGCTCAAAGCCAACCCTGTCAACAACGGCTTCGATGCCGGTATTCAATAATTCTACGACCATCACGAATACGATACTGCCAATTAAAAGGGCTGCTTCAATACCGGAGTCGCTCAAAATAAGCCCAGCGGGTATCAGAATCACGGCGGCCCAGCACTCTTGCCTGAATGCTTCTTCATTATGGTAAGTGGCTCTGAAGCCTTGTATTGAATAATGAAATGCATTCCAAAGCCGTTTGATGCCATGCGCTTTAGGGTTTTGTGTCATCGGTCTTCGCCTTCACTGTCTGCAAGCACGATACTGTTTCAGCCTACCAGGAGGAATTTAAACACGAATGACGTGTACTGGCGTAGATATCCCCGGTATGAGGCTTCCGGGGATATCAAAACACATTTATGCAATCATCTGTTGTCGTAGATCAATACCGGACAGCTTTTCAATTCTTCCGGACATCATCGATGCGTGCATATGTTCAAAGAGTTTTCCGGGTTTGCCGTCAGGTGCCTCAGCAAAATAGCTGTGGCCCGTTAATGGGTCATACTTCATATTGATGTCATCACAATCTACCGAGTAAACATTCTTGGATACTCGGTTAATATCTTCTGGCCCGGAGTGGCCTAAACGGCGTGAGGAGATTTTATTTTTCAGGTTAGAGGCTTTACTGGCGCGCAATGCAAGATCATCTGAGGCATAATAGACGCAGACATTGCGCGAAGCATGGCTGATAAATTCACCCGAGTGCCCTCGGTGAAGCGACTCATTGACGATATCGGCAGCGACCATAAAGGTGTTCCGAAATAACAGCGGAACACCGTTGGCCAGGTCATATTTATTCCACATTTTTAAGGTTTCCCTAAGCACACGGTTCCCCATTGAGTGAGCAACCACGTTGATTCGCTTTCTGCATGGCTTACCTTCATCGTCAGTACCGGTGCGCCATTTTAGAAACAATTGCAGCGCGCGGGAAAATGCAAAAGCGCTATTATCCGCTGCTTTTTGATCATCCCAGTAGTCCAAAACGATGCCAAAGTCATTGTCGCATGGCCAGATCATAGGGATCACCAGCACTTGGTTTTTTTTCTTTTGGTCAAAAAGTTTTTGTAGTTTTTCGGTTCTTGAAAAAACTTGATCAGGCAGATTAGAAAATCCATGAATGTAGAGCAGTATCTGCTCAATAGGACTCTCTCTTAATTCTCGCAGAAAGGGTTTGGATGTCACTTCTTCATATTGATCCGGACCTGTCTTACGGCAGAAGTAAACATTGTTTTCCGGTGTGTTTATTTTTAAGTCAAAGTCGATGCGTCGTCCGCTTCTCAAGCGTTTTGTAGGGGCCTGTTTGAGTTTCCTGTTGGTGATAAAAAGCATACGTCCTCCTTGGTATTGTTATGCAATTGGTTTACGCAGCTAATGTAGCGAAAGTGCTCATTTTGCGGCATACCTGATTTTAGGGATATCCCGTTATGTTTTAGTGAAGTGTTCCGCAATCAACTTGAAAAGTCGCCGGGCACTCTTAGGCGAATGATGATTTTGTGCCTCTTTTTGTGCATTGCGTACAAGCTGTTGTATTTGCTGTCTGTCCAGTGAGGGCAGTGTTTCCATAAGCCGGTCAATGGCGGGTTGCCCCTCCGTTAAAAGCTGCTGTCGCCAGATTTCGACTGCATGGAGTTGTTGAGTTTTCTGGGCAGATTGATTGCGGTGTTGTTTGAGCTGATCTTCGATTAGGGATAGATCCGTATTTCGCAGGAGTTTTGCAACATATTGCAGCTGTCTTTTACGAGCGCCATGAGCATGTATTGCGCGTGCCTGGACCAAGGCATCGTGAATGTCCGAAGGAAGCGCAAGTTTGGCGAAGTCCTTATCGCTCAGTGCGGCCATTTCTTCCCCTAAGGCCTTAATTGTATGAGCAAGGCGTTTCCGTTCGCTTTTACTGATCGTTTCTTCGGTGTTTGAGTCAGAAAAATGTGTCATGTGTTTTTTCAAAGCCAGAGGTCAAAAAACTGGTTGAGCCAAGTTTCAACATCTTGCCGGTGCTTTTCATTTTCTGCTCGTTGTTTTTCAGGCTGCTGTGCACCCGGGAAAACCAGTTTATGAGCAGCTCGTTCCATCCAAAGCTCCATAATATCGGTGGTAACTTCCGGGTGAAATTGCACGCCGTAAATATTGTTTTTTAAGCGGAATGCCTGGTTAGGAAAGTAAGAGCTTCCCTGGGCCAGCCGTACAGCATGTTGAGGAAGGCAAAAACCTTCTTGGTGCCATTGGTAAAAGTATTGAGTAGTGTCAAAAAGCGGGTCAGCACCGGCGATGGCGGTGATCGGGAAGTAGCCGATTTCTACCCGGCCTGAGGGGTGTGGGGCAACGGCTTCTCCTTGTGATCGAGCGATGAGTTGCGCGCCAAGGCAGATCCCCAGCAGGCGATGATCTTCTTCAATCGCCCGTTGGATCAGTTTTATCTCCGCGAGTAGAGCAGGGAACTCTTCGGTGTCGTTGACACTCATTGGCCCGCCGAAGATCACGGTCCCCGCATAGTCGCTTAAGCGATCGGGCAAAGCCTCGCCGCCGATGGGGTAACAAATCTCCAGCAGATAACCGCGCTGTTTTAAGTACCGCCCAACGCGGCCTGGATTGGCGGATGAACTGTGGGTAATAATTAAAATTTTTTGTGACAATGCTTTGACTTAAATGATCCACATAATTACAAACTACATTATAACTCACTTGCTGAGGCGAGGAGTCACAGCCTCTAAATACGCCTGATAGGACGGACTGTTTGCCAACACTTGCAGGTCCACCCTATCGTCGCCTGTTGAACTCACTCCTCTCCCACCCCTGATAGGCCCCGCAGGCCTTGCTCACGCTCCATCTTCAAGAGCGGTCGAGCTGACTGCGCGTCTTCAGTGGTCAACAATTTGCTTATCTAACCATTTGCGGTGTTCGAGGCTCAACAGCCGACGTTAAACGTATCGCACGATATCCCAAATTCTATGCGTTTTGAGAGCGTATTTCTTGAGATCAGGTTACCTGTGTCAGCAAAGGGCGGCCTTCAAAGTAAGCATCTAAATTGGCAATGACCATGTCCACAGCATCACCGATTGCATTCAGGGTGACACCACCAATATGGGGTGTGATGACCACATTATCCAGCTGCATTAAGGCTTCCGGAATTATGGGTTCTCCATCAAAAACATCCAGCCCGGCTGCACCGAGTTGGCCTGAGGACAGCATTTTGATCATTGTGGCCTGGTCAACCACTGAGCCGCGCGCAATATTGACGAGTGTGCCTTCAGGACCAAGGGCTTCCAGCACCGGCTGGGAGACAAGGTGATGGGTTTCTGTACCGCCCGGGCAGGCGAGAACAAGGTAGTCAATTTCACGGGCCATGGATAACACATTATTGTGGTAGTGATAGGGCAGGTCCGGTTTTGGGGTCCGGCTATGGTAATGGATATCCAAGTCAAAGCCTGCTGCCCGTTGCGCGATAGCCTGGCCAATATTCCCCATACCGACAATGCCTATTTTTTTGTGATTGAAGCCGGGGGCAACATTCGTAAGCCGGTCGGCCAACCAGCCAACTTTACGCATTTTTCGATCCATGAGGCTGACGCGACGTACGGCATCCAATAGAAGCGTCATCGCCAGATCTGCAACGCAGCCACTATTGGAACCCGGGGAGTTTGTCACGGCAACCCCGCGTTCACGAGCAGCATCCAGGTCGATTCGATCGTAGCCCACTCCCAGGCAACAGATAATTTCGAGCTTGGGTAGTTGGTCCATAAACTCGGCATCCGCGCCGACGGAGTTCAGTGTAAACACCGCTTTGATTCGGTGGGCGATGTCGCTTAAGAACGGAACGATGTCTTTCGCGTGCCAGGCATCGTGTACGACAAATCTTTCTTTGAGTTTGCTGACAATTGGGACAGGCAGCTCTGCGGTAACGAGTAAGTCAGGTTTCATGCATTTTCTCCTTATGTTCTTTAACTTATTGTTTTTATATGTTTTGTGTTCTAATTTTTTGCTATGAATGAGGCGGTCATTTTTTAAATTCAATCACTTTTGTTAACGCGCTGATCGTCAGTTCATCGACCGAACAGCCTGGCCGTAATGACAAAACAGCGGCAATTTGTTGGGCAATGTCTGCCGGTTTAATGTGTTGGTTGGCTTCTTCGCCGGGTTTAAAGTTCAGTGCATCAAAAAAAGGTGTATCGACCATCCCAGGATTTACGACGGTGACTTTAACCCCCGCTCGCCCGCATTCATCCCTCAAGGCTTGCGCAAAACCCCGCAAGGCAAACTTGCTGGCGCTATAGATGGTTCCTTTGCGGTCGCCCCGCAACCCAGCAATAGAACTCATTAAAATGATGTCGCTGGATGTGTTTTTTTTCAACGTTGGTAAAAAAGCCCGGATCAAAAAGGCTTGGCTGGTGAAGTTAAGATCCATCAGCGAGCGGATTTGTCGGTAGGAAAACTCTTCCAGTGACTTGAAAAGGCCCTGGCCAGCACAGCAGATGAGGCCAGAGACCGGTATTTCATCTCGTGCGAGTGAGGTTTGAAGTTGGACTAACTGTTCGGGGAGTTGATCGAGGTCAGAGAAGTCCAAGGAAACGGGTGTGAAGGCCTGGCTGTCCGGTGTGAATTTACGCCAGTCCCGTGCCAGGCCAACAACGTCGTGGCCTTCAGCCAGTAAGGTCTCGGTAATGGCTTTTCCGATACCTGAACTTGCGCCAGAGATGATGAATCGCCTGATTTTCATAATGTGCAGCGGAAGAATTTCTCTTCTGGTATGTAGTTTAAAATTTGTGCTTTGCAAAACGCGATCATTTCTTCTTCTAAGGCTGTGTCGTAAGACGTCATGCCATTGTCACTGGATAATGGTCCAGCGAACAGTTTTTCGTCAGGGTACAGTCGAATTAGTTTTTTGAAAAAACCATCGGGCAACCGAAATGGGCCGGTGCTGACAGAGTGAATACTGCGTTCAGGTAATACGGAAAAAACCTGCTTAAACAGCTCCCGGTAAAGTGTTTGATAGTGGCTTTGGTAAATTAAGGGGTCGAAGCGCAGGCCGATTTTCCAACCGCTTTCAGCAAGCTTCAGCATCGCCCGAATACGTGCGGATAACCCAGGCGCACCGTGTTCAAGCGATTTTGCCACATTATCCGGATTCAAGCTGTAGGCGACAACGACATTATCGATGGCTTCTGTTTCAAGTAGCGTGCTGATTTGAGTGCTTTTGGTTCTCAGCTCAAGCAGGGTGTGTGGCCGCTCTCGGAAAAGTGGCAAAATGTGTGCGGCAAACCCCGAGGTATTCTCAAAAGCGAGGCTATCGCAATCGTAACCAGAGAAAAAATGAATGCTTTGGCCTGGGTGCTGACTGGCAGTTAACCGGATGGCTTGATCAAAGTCTTCGTAATTGACAAAAAGAATATAATTCGCAGAGCGGTACATGCCTTGTAAAAAACAATAGCGGCAGTCATACAGGCAATTGAGCATATGCGAAAAATAATAATTGTGTGCCCCGCCAATGCCGTATCCATCAGGTGCAGGCAGTACAAATCCTTTGTGTTTTTGTGCCAGGATAAGTGCGGGCTTTTTCTTTTGTAGGCGGAAGTTTTGCGCTTTGGGATTAAACACTTCGCCATAGCGCTCACAAGTGATTCGACGGGCATTTGGGTAGCGTTTTAAAATGCCGGTTACTCGAGGGTGATCTTCAAGGGCGGCTTCAATGTAGATGGTATCGATCAAGTGGCGTTAATCCAATGCTGTCGGCTGTTTATTGATGGTATCACTGAGTGCTTGCAGGCACTCCCGGCTATTTCGGCAGCCTGAGATAGCGGATTCTGCGGAAGTTGTATCGCCCCAGATTAAATGCCAACGCCGGAGTAATTGTTGAAGTTGAGTTTTTTGTTGTTGAGAAAATCGCCACTTTTGTGCGATTGCTTCGAAGGCATTAGGTACATGGTGTGCCACTTCCAGTTCCTCCAACAATACTTTCTGGTGTTGTAATACGTGTTCGATGGATTCAAGGTGATTTTTTATATTTTGCTCGATCCAGGCAGGTGTAATACTTTCAATCGGATGGTGATGCGTGTCAGATACCACTTTAAGGCACTGTACTAACTCATTGGATGTAAAGCGTGTTGCAGAATAATAAAATCCTGAGGCTTCCATTTCGAACAAACCGTGTACAGGATAATCGATAACGGGTTTGGGCACTGTAAAGACTTCCTCTGTCTGGCAGGGAAGTGTAAACGTGAGTGAAGGGTAGTGGCTGTGGCCCGTGTCGGCATCTGTTATTTTGTGGGCTGCAAATAGATCGCCCAACTCGACATGGCCATGGCCAGCAATGCCTATATTGAGCCAGCTGCTAAAGCTGTTATGGCCGGCGAGCATATGGGTATAAGCAACGGCGGCGGCACTGGCGACCTTACCGATACCGCTAATGGTTAACCAGAGGTTATCTCGCCGGTAAACCTCAAAAGCCGGCGCATGGGTAAGTTTTTTTAATCGAAAAAAAGGGATTAATGCTTTTGCTTCAATCGGCATTGCCACGATCAGGTGCTGGTGGAGCATAAGTGACTTCCCGTTGTTTTCGACACCGATTGGTAAAGGGATTCGTAGTGCGCAGCGTCTTCAAGGCGGCCTCGTTTACGCGCACCGGCTGCAAATATATGGATTTTTTTCTTTAACATTGCCACTGCGGCTTGTCTATCCGTGTTGGAAAGTACGGGGCCCTCCGTCTTTAACAGATTATGAAGTGCACGGATCCGAAAACGGTCCATACCCCAGTGCTGTTTAGACAATTGATCGCCGTGTCCGCCGTATTTGATGATTTGAGGTTTTGGGATAAAAGTGACCGGATATCTGGCAGTGATCCGCAGCCATAGGTCGTAATCTTCACAAGCAGGTAGATCGGTGTCGAAGTGCCCAAGTTCTTCGAAGACCCGTTGATGGATGATGATGGATGAGGGCGACATGGCGCAAAGGGGCAGGCAGTGTTGAAAAATCCATCCACCTTTCTTGGTGTGTTTCTTGTGAGGATTCACACGTTGGCCATCGCGAATCCAGATTTCCTCTGTATGACAAATGATCTGCCCCGACGCGTTTAGCGCGTGTTTTTGGGCGGAGAGTTTACCGGGCAGCCACTCATCATCAGAGTCCAAAAAGGCGATCCACTGGCCCGATGCCGCTCGGATAGCGGCATTTCGGGCTGCGCTAACACCTTGCTGTGTTTGCTTGAGGTAGCGCACCTGGCGGAAATTATTTTTAATCAGCGTTTCTGTGTCATCAGTTGACCCGTCATCTACAACGATGACCTCACCAGGAGGCTCAGTCTGTTTGAACACAGAGTTTAATGCGCGCGGTAAATAGCCCGCGCGATTGTGAGTTGGAATGATGACGGAGACACTGCCAAACATATTGCAGACTTATCCGTAGCTTTGCGAGATGCTGTCCAATGGAGACTTTTGAATGCCATGGTTTGGAATAGGGTAGCGCAACCCGACTTTATGCAAAGCTTCGAGCCCTTTGAGGATATGGGGGAGATAGGAAGGCGCAAAAGCAATGAGGAGTTCATCGTCTTGTACGCCGCCAAACTTGCGTTCCGCATAGCAGGGAATGGATAAGCTCGGTTCACCGGAACGCAGTGCTTTCCCCCAGGAGTCTGCACAGGCACTTTCACCTACACATGTAAACTCAAGTTTTTTATAACCAGTATGCTGTAAGCCATTGATAAGTGTAATCATTTGTCCGGGCGTGGCATACACGAGACAAATATCGGGGTTATCCAGGCGCTTTGAAGTTAATGGCGAGACAGCCAGTGCTTTATAGTCACCGTAACTGGCGCAATCCATGGCGCGCTGATGGGCGGAACTGTCGGCCAGAGTGCCATACCAAACGCCATTCATTTTTTCACCACTGAGCCATGTTTCATCTTGAGGATGTAATCCAACCACGGCGCCACATTGTTCTCCCATGAGGTTGTCCATCGTGATACCCAGTGTCCAGCCTATCCAGCGGCTTTGGCCTACAACTTGGTCCATGGCAAGTTTTTCTTTGGGATCGGGTTTGCGCAGACGAGGTATGGCCTCCATTTCTTCGACCGTTCCAAAACGTTTCATCCCGATTGGATTGGTTTTTAACCGAAGGTATTGGTTGAGCCCGTTAACAAGTGCACTGTAGTCGTAGTCTGTCGCATCATCCCAGCAATTTTTGTTGGCCATGATTCCTCCTGTCTAGGCGTGATTGGAGCGGATGTGAGATAGCCTAAAACTATATCGCACCGACTAGGGAAGGACTAGTTTAATCTCCGCGGCTGCAGTTTCGACACACTGTCGGCCGATATCGATTGCTTCTTTTGCTGAAAAAAATTCTAAAATGCCAATGTGAGCGAGCCGGGGTGTCAAATTAATTTCAGGCGGGTCGCCGGCCATGCGGCTGCGTGTGATTCGGTCTTGCATGATGTCGATGGATTTAGCCAATGTGTCAAAAAGCTTGGGCGGCTCAAAGAGGCTGGTTTCTTCATTCGAAGTGAAAAAGGATGTGTAGTTTTTTAACTTCTGGCTCAGTGCGTCCAGCAAGTTAGGGTCTTCGGCGGATTTTGTTTCGTTCTCCTCTTTTTGTCTCGCGAGCTCCTGTATTTTTGCCATGTTTTGTTGGGAAAAAACATGGTGGTTCAAATTAACGGCGATCACAATGTCCGCGCCAAGTGCGCGGCAAAGAGACACAGGCACCGGGTTGACCATGCCCCCATCCATGTACCAACTGTCATTGATTTTTCTTGGTGGGAAAATACCAGGGATCGCAATGGAGGCCCATAGCGAGTCCAGTATTTTACCGCGCTGTAACCATATTTCCTGTCCATTGTCCAGGCGGGTTGTGACCATGCCGAAAGCAATTTCCTGATCTTCAATTAAGGCGTCACCAGGTGCAATATATTGATTGAAAACGATCTGTAGTCGTTTTTCGTCAATGAAGCCGGGTTGAAGAGGGTTGACATCAAAAAACCTGATCACGTCCCATTTGTGGAGTGCACATGCCCATTTCGTAAGTGCATCAAGTCTGCCGCTGACATAAGCGGCACCAATGACAGCACCCATTGAGCACCCTGAAACGACAGCTGGAGTAATACCTTGCTCCTGTAGGGCCTGGATGACGCCTATATGCGCCCACCCTCGGGCACCGCCACCGCCGAGTGCAAGCCCGATGCGCGGTTTTAGCTTTTCACGCTCATTAACATCAGGGTTTGGGGGAATGTGTGTTGTCATGTGGCCTCTTCGATAGCTCCCGTGCTCAGCAATGCTGTAATTTGGTCATCGTCAAACCCCCATGCCTTTAAGCCGTCTCGACTATGGTCGCCAGGTGTGGGTGATGCATATTGAACCGCCCCGGGGGTGCGGCTGAATTTGGGCACAGGGGATGGCTGGGTATAGCCGCCGACTTCTGTGAAGTTTTGACGACTGATGTGATGAGGGTGTTGATGAGCCTCACTAAGTGACAATACCGGCGCGTAGCACACGTCTGTGCCGGTGAGCAGTTCATCCCACTCATCGCGTGTTTTGGTTTTGAATATGGATTCAAGTTTTGCTTTCATTTCCGGCCACTGCGTTTGGTCGTTCTGCTCGGGGAGTTTTGTTTTGTCCAGTCCCAGCTTCTCCAAAAGCTGGAGATAGAAGCGGTGTTCAATGGGGCCTATGGAAATGAATTTGTGGTCTTTTGTTTCATAAACCTCATAAAAGTGCGCGCCGGTATCCAGGAGGTTGGTGCCGACTTCTTCATTCCAGGTGCCTGCATTTTCGCGGCCGCCTACGACGCCGGATATCAAGGATGCCACACAATCAATCATGGATGTGTCCACGACTTGGCCTTGCCCGGACCGGCCAGTTTCCCAGAGTGCGCACATCATGCCGAAGGCTAAGTACAACGCGCCACCGCCATAGTCACCCACAAGATTAAGGGGTGGGACAGGTTTTTGCCCGCGTCGTGCAAAGTAGTGCAATGCGCCCCCCAGGGCGATGTAGTTAATATCATGTCCAGCTGCCATGGACATTGGGCCTGTTTGCCCGAATCCTGTCATTCGCCCATACACGAGTTTTGGGTTGCGTTGGAGGCAGACATCCGGGCCAAGGCCGAGTTTTTCCATGACCCCAGGGCGAAACCCTTCGATCAAACCGTCTGCTTGCTCGATCAGTTTGAGAAGGGTTTCTATCCCATCAGGGTTCTTCATGTCAATGGCAACAGAGCGACGACTTCTGAGTGTGATGTCGTTGAGGGTATCTCTCGGCTCCCCAACAATGGCCTTTTGCGGGCGATCAATACGCAAAATATCCGCGCCCAAATCAGCCAGCAGCATAGCGCAGAATGGGCCAGGGCCAATGCCTGCAATTTCAACAATTTTAAGGCCGGTGAGTGGTCCACGGGCTGGATTAATGCGTTTGCTCATGTCGTTATCCTCCTGGTGAATGTTTGATTTTTTATTTAGTTTTGGTGAATCAGTTTTAAGAACTCGCTGCGTGTTCGGTGGTCATCTTTAAAGCGGCCACGCATGGTGGATGTTGTCATTTTAGAGTTTTGTTTTTCCACGCCTCGCATTTTCATGCAGAGGTGTTCTGCTTCGATAATGACGGCTACGCCATCTCCCTGGGTAATCTCTCCCACAGCGTCTGCGATCTGTTGAGTGAGTCCTTCCTGGATTTGCAGGCGCCGGGCATACATGTCAACAATGCGGCCAATTTTAGAGAGCCCGATGACACGGCCCTTCGGCAAGTAACCGACATGGCATTTGCCGAAGAAGGGGAGCAGGTGGTGTTCGCAGAGGGAGTAGAGCTCGATGTCTTTTACGATGACCATTTCGTCCATTTTAGATTCGAAGATGGCGCCATTAACCACGCTTTCGAGGGTTTGCGAATAGCCACGGGTCAGGTATTGCATTGCTTTGGCGGCGCGTTCGGGCGTATCGCGCAAGCCGTCGCGTTCCAGATTCTCCCCCAGGTTTTTTATAATACTGGCATAGCTTGCCGTGAGGTCTTTAATCATAGGTTTGAGGCCTTGTGTCGGAAGGTTGGTTAACTAATATACCAAATCATGAAAGACCTTTTAGCTTTCTACTTCGTGAACGATTCGCCACTTTCCATCCTGTTCCAATTGCCAATAAAGCTGCTTGTGACTGAGTCTTGCGCCCTCTTTGGGGTAGTTGTTACTTTGGTAATGCTGCACAAAACGCGTCATGAACAGATTGCGTTCACCCGGGTAGAGGAAAATATCCAGCTCGGAAATGTCGACCTGAATATAGGTTTTTACCTCAGCAATGTGACGCTTGTATTGCTCCCAAAAAGCATACCCTTGGGTTTGTCGGCGGTAATTGGTTGAGTAGTGTTGGAGGTGTAGGTCAACGTTGAGGCTTTCCCAGTCATTTTTCCATGTTGACAGAATATTTTTGATATTTTGTTGTCGCAGTATCCAGTCCTGCTGCGGTAGCCAGTTGATTTTTTCAGTTAAAATCAGAGGTGTTTCCCCGATTGTGATGAAGCGCTTGAGCTTTTCGAACGAATCATTGCTGATCGTAATACAACCACGGCTATCTCTTGGTGGTCGGCTATATTTTTGACTGGGGTTGCCGTGGAGCCAGATTCCATACCCCGTTTTTTGATTGTATTTATCCCAGGCATTGGGGTAGTTGATTGGGAAAGCCCCTTTCCCGTAAAGGTCAGGAAGTCGGTTGCCATCCATAAAGGCATGAATGGTATATACCCCGAGCGGCGTTTTGTTGTCATTAATACGCGCTTTTCCAAAGCCGGCTTTACCCAGTGTAATGTAGTGATCACCAATGATGCTGGGTAGGGGTTGCCGATTATCGATGAGGTAAAGTCTGGCGAGCGTCAAATCAACAATCAGCGCGTAAGGGTGTTTTTTATTTAATGAAATAATACTGGCTGGGATTTTTTCTCTGGTTGGAACTTGGCGGGCTTGGTAACGCTTTTGGGCCTCTTCGTGCAAAAGTGTGAGCCGGCTATTTTTTTGAGGCCCAGGAAGCGGGGCAATTTGCCCCAGTGTGGCAAGGGCCTCTGCATAGGTCAGCTGAGCTAACTGAAAATAGGGTCGGCTCTGAACAAGTTGTTCTAACGTTGATAGCGCAGTGTTGATGTCGCCGGCCTGAAAGACTGGCTGTTCAAGTCGTC
>OBIC01000047.1_pt1 | contig 65719 bp, 64 predicted proteins | sample 1519831 | NCBI WGS metagenome assembly OBIC01 (sample SAMN03019805, study PRJEB22545) | beach sand metagenome | biome: beach; feature: sea beach; material: beach sand | place: USA: Municipal Pensacola Beach, FL | collected 2010-10-20 | depth 40-45 cm m
GTCATGACGGAAAGTGCTGCCTGATCGACCAATTCGGTGACAGCTCAGGTGCGATGAGCGCCGACACCGTTCCACATCATCGATGAATGCGGATTGGGAATTTGAAATCGGGCGCCACCCGGATCATTTCTGTGCCCCGCGGATATAGCGGCTCAGATGAAAAGCAAAAAGTCTCACGTCTTCGGATTTCATCTGGATTGCGCTCTGCGCGATGAATTCGGGCAAGGCCTTGGGTTCGAGCACCCATACCGCACTGGCTTTGGCCTCTGCGGTTCTTTCGATGAACCAACCGGGATAGGCCACGACCGGCCGAATCGGTGGTGTTTTGCCTGTGGACTCGATCAACAAGACGCGGAGCCACCGACTTGCTGCACAGACCTGATTGATCGCGTTGCGATCGAATGCCTTGCCGTTGCGCCGCACAGATTGGCCGTCATAGACCAGCCGGCATTCGCCATGATCGGGTTTCGACAAGGTTTTGGTCTCGATGACATAGATACCGCTTGGATGGATCACCACATGATCGAGGTTGAAGCGGTCTCCGGGAATGTCGTGGAATACCTGTGCACCCTGTTCGCGCAGGCGCTCCAGAAACTGACCGACGACCTTCTCGCCATCCCGGCCGAGCTTGATGGCTTTCGCTTCGCGGATACCGGCGTGCAACTTCACCGCGCATATGGCTATAGCCAGCACCGCGGTGGCGGAGAAAAGAATTGGGGATGGCGGTGAGTCGTTCAGCCAACGGACCCAATCCATAAACGCTACCATGGTAAAGAGCGCGGCCGCGATCAAGTAGGGCATGACCTGGTCGTCGAACAAGGCCTGTAATCGCTGTTGTCCGGATTCTCCTGGGTTTCGCAGAGGCGGGGCTTTCAAGGGAGATTTCATCGCATACACCGAACAGGCAGGCGTGCAGCCCACCCCCAAGCGGGACGCACGACTCGCGAGGATGGGGTGAAACAAGCAGCGTGATCTGTGCTGCTCGTGCCTGTCTTATATCGGCTCTACGACCGGGGCGCTTTAGAAGTCGTCGGGGATCGCGATTTCGATGCGGTCATCCACGGTGCGCGCGGCAAAGGTCGTGAGCGGACCGTAGGCGGGCGGGGCGAGGACGGTGCCGGTGCGCAGGTCGAAGGCGGCGCCATGGCGGGGACAGACGATTCGGCAGCCGTCACGCGTCCCGCCGGTGAGGCGGCCGCCGTCGTGGGTGCAGGCATCCTCGATGGCATGCAGTGCGCCGTCCACCCGGAATACGGCGATCGTGATGCCGTCCAGGTCCTTGCGCAGACAGCCGCCTTCGGCCAGCTCGCCTGCCGCCGCGAAGTCGTGCCAGCGGTTCATGCGCCGGCCTCCGTTGCGGCGTGGCGGTCGGGCCGCCACAGCACGTCATCCGCTCCGGCCTGCCGATTGGCGGCGCGCGCCAGCACGAACAGCAGATCCGACAGCCGGTTCAGATAGCGCAGTGTTTCGGGGTTGACCGGTTCGGTGCGGGACAGCGTGCAGGCGCGCCGCTCCGCACGCCGGCACACGGTGCGGGCCAGATGCGCCCAGCTGGCGCCGGCCGTGCCGCCGGGAAGGATGAATTCCTTGAGCGGGGCGAGTGGCTCGTTGAGCTGATCCAGCCAGCTTTCCAGGGCGGCGACCTGCTCGGCGCGGATACTTTGCCGTCCCGGGATGCACAGCTCGCCGCCGACGTCGAACAAGGCATGCTGGATTTCATCGAGCCGGCTGTCCCAGGCATCCGGTAGGCCAGCGGTGCGCAGCAAGCCGATCAGGGCGTTGAGTTCATCGACCGTCCCGAAGGCTTCGACGCGCGCGTGATCCTTGGAGACGCGCTGGCCATCGCCCAGGCCGGTGGTGCCGGCATCGCCGGTGCGGGTATAGATTTTCGACAGGCGGTGTCCCACCTCATCCCTCCGTCAGTCGATAGTGAATCGCCAGTTCCAGCGCCTGCACCGGCTGTGACCAGCCGGTCGGCTCCAGTGGCGGAATGCGGTTCAGCGTGGCTTCGGCATCGCGATCCAGAACGGGGTGGCCCGAACTGGCCAGCAGCCGGACATTCACCACGCGACCCTCCTCGGTCACATCGTAGCGCAGCCGAACCGCGCCTTCCCAGCCGCGTCGGCGCGCGAGGGCAGGGTATCGGAAATGCCGACTGAAATCATGAAGAACGCGGCGCTGCACGGTTTCTCGCACCGCATGATCGGCCGCGTCCGGATCGGGCGCAGCGATGCGGGGAGTGGCTGACGGTTCTTCCGCGCCGGCCGTGGACCGGGCTGGTGCCGGCGGCGGCGTTGTGGCCTGGGCCGGTTGCGGTTCCGTGAGCGGGGGTGTGGGCACGCTGCGAGCCGACGCCACGCGGGCGGGTGCGGGCGCTGGCTGCCCCGTGGTTGGCTTGGGCGGTCCCTGTTTCTGGGACCGGGTTTCTCGGGGCGGCGCGCTCGCGGCACTGGGCGGGGGTGGTTCGGCGGGCGCCGGCAAGCGAACCATAGTCAGCGTTCGGCTTTCGAGCGGCGATAGGGGATGCACGATCGGTGACCGCAAAGCCAGCGCGCCAAGCAACACCAGATGACCGGCCAGCGCCGCGAGCAGCGCGCTCGCGGCGAGACCGTTGAACGGCGGGCGGATCGCGCCGGTCACGGCGTCCGATAGGATAGCGTGAGATAGCCCGCACGACCGGGCTGCTCATAGGTCGCCGCCGTCTGGTAGTCCTTGTCGAGGACGTTTTCGATGCGCACCTGCAAGGCCCATTGCGGCATCAATAGCCATTCGGCGCGTAGGTCGAGGCGTCCGTAGCCCGCCAGGGACACGGTGTTGGCGGCATCGTCGTAACGGCCATCCTGCGCGAGAAGAGTGGTCCCCAGGCGATAAGCGCCCATGATGCGGTCCAGCTCGATCCGCCCGGTCAGTTCGGCCCGTCGCGGCAGTTCGGCACCGGTGGTGCGGTTTTCGGTATCGAGCGCGGTGAGCGCCGCATGGGCACGCCATTCTTCCGACCGGTAGGTCAGGCCGCTTTCCACACCGTCGATCCGGGCCTGGTCGATGTTGCTGACCGTGCTTTTCGCCGCGTCGAATACGATCAGGTCATCGATGTCATTGCGGAACACATTCACGTTGAGGGTGAACTGCGCCAAATCGTACTGCAGGCCGACTTCCATGTTCTGCGCTGTTTCGGGATCCAGATCGGGATTTCCCGCGTAGAAGCCTTCGTCGGGGTAGTACAGATCGTTGAACGTCGGCGCCTTGAATGCGGTGCCGTAACTGGCGGTGGCGCGCAGATTCTCGCGCAGGGCCACGCCCCAGGTGGCATTTCCGGTGGTGTGGGTTCCGAAGGCTTCATTATCGTCGCGGCGCAGGCCCAGGATGAGCTGATGCCGGCCGAGATCGATCTGGTCCTGGGCAAAGACGGCCCAGTTGTCGCGGCGGTCTTCGGAGAAATCCGTTGTGCTGTCGACCCGGTCGCGCCAACCGTCGAGTCCGACGGTAAGCAGTTGTTCGCCCGGCAAGCTGAGGTCGTTCTGCCAACTGGCGCTCTGGCGTCGCGTGTCGAAGGTTGAGAAATCGCTGCCATTGGCGAGGTTGTCGGTTTCGTCGCGGCTCTCCCCCACCGTCAGCCGGCTGTACCATGTTTCGGTCAATTCGCCGCCGACATGGGCGCTGATCACCTGCTCGACGAAATCGGTCCGGTTGGGAAATCCGTCGTAGTCGGTGCGTCCTTCGGCACGCAGGGCTTGCGCCCCAAATTCCACGCCATTGTCCAGGTGGTGACTGACGCCGAAATTCAGCGCGGTGTTGCGGTACCGGTCATCGTCCGGCTCCACGGTGGTGGCGCCGAAGCTGGTGGGAGCGCCGTTCTCCTGAATGTCGTAGCCGTCGCTGGCGAGGCCGGACACAGTCAGGTGGTAGCGGGTGTTCCCGATCTCGCCGCGGGTCGCCGCGCGGCCACTCCAGGTGCCGAAGCTGCCGCCGGTCACGCTGGCCTGCCAGCCACTGCCCGTGCCGGGACGGGTGAAGATCTGGATGACACCGCCCAGCGCATCGGCGCCATACAGGCTCGCCCGCGGACCGCGCACGATCTCGATGCGCTCAATCTGATCCACCGGCAGGTATTCCAGCGCGGTGGTCCCGGAGGTGGCCGAGCCGGCCCGGATGCCGTCGATCAACACCAGGGTCTGGCCGGCGCTGGTGCCGCGCAGGCTGATGCTGGTATTTTTCCCGAATGCGCCGTTGCTTGAGACATCGATGCCCGGTTGACCGGCCAGCAGATCCGGCACGCTGGTGGGCCGCAGCCGTTCGATGTCGCTGCGGGTCAGCACGGTCACGGGGGCGAGTGTGTCGTCGACGGTCTGGGCCGTTCGTGTGGCGGTTACGACGATCGTCCCGGTCTCTTCGTCGGTTTGGGCTTGGGCGCTGCAAAGCGGCAGCAGCAGCCCGCAGGCCAGCAGCGAGGGGTGGCGAAAAAAGGGATGATCCATGTGATTTGTTCCTGCCTGAGGTGATGGTCGGTCTGGTGAATCCAGAGCAGTCCGGCGGTCATCACACCCAACGCAGGCGGCACAGGAAGAATGGTCTGTCGCCATTGTCCGGCTGTGTTGCCCGCCGCAACACGCATCTGGACCTTGTCCACACAGGCCGGTCTCCGGGCTGATGAGTTGCCGGACAGGGCCGGCTCGCGAAGCCCGCCTTCCCATGCAGCGCACAGTGGCATGGGGGCTTTGCGACTCAAACACCGTTGCGGGGGCAGCGTCGGAATAGGTTGAAGAAACCGCACCGACTTCCCGTTTCACCCGCGCGGCAATAGGGCTGCGCGGACACCTGTGGGAATTCAGGTGCGCTCAGCCTAAGGGGCGAGCCGGAGGGTGTCAATCGGTGGTGGAGTGCGGGGGGATGTCAAGCCTTTCCAGATACATCAGCAAGGTGCGCTGACGGGTCGAGCCGTTGTCATCGCTGACCAGCAGTACGCCGCGCGGACCGATGCGGGTCATCCCTTCAAAATTGTCCATCAGCCATCCGTCCTGAAGCCGAAACACGGCCAGCGATTCGGGGCGCAGTGCCAGCCCGGCGGTGGGCGGCAACGTACTGCGGCGCAGCGCGATTTCGAGCCGTCCATCCTCATAGCAGCGTTCCAGCGACAGGATTTCGTCGTTCTCCCAGGCATTCAATGCGACCAGAGCGCAACGGGGGCCGGTGTGCAGGAGATAAGGGAATTGACGTCCATCACGGTTGAACACTGGCGTATGGTGGGCTGGGCGGAACGCCGGCGGTGGCAATTCCGGTGCGCTCAGCAGGCCCAGACGGGAATGCCAGGTCAGCGCCTCCAGCGCGGCATTGGGCTCGGCATAGGCCGCAGCATCGGCGAACGGCCTGGGCAGGGGGAGATCGGCAAGCCAGCGGCCGCGCCGGTCGATCCGGGTAATGCGCGGGATACGCTCGAAGGACACGAAGAGCGCCGGTGCGCCATCGGGGCCAGGTGCCCAGGTCAGGCCCTCGGCGTCGCCCCATTTGCCTTTCAGCGGCCGGCCGTTGGCGCCGGTGAGGGGGTGACCATCCAGCAGTTCGACATCCGACAGCCGGCCATCAGTGAACACCGGCCGCATGCGCAACAGCCAGCCGAAATCCGATACGGCGTAGAGTATGCCCTCGGCGGGTGACCAAGCCAGATCGGACAGGCCGCGCAAGGGCGTGCCGTCGGGCATTTCATCCGGCAGCCACAAGGCGCCGCCCAGGCGAACCTGCTGATAAGTACTGCCGGTGGGATGCAGCGGGGAGAGCTGAACCGGTTGAGGCTGCTCGGGTGCTCTGCCGCCGATCCAGGCGACGCATGGCATCGCAACAGCGGACAAGCCGAGCAGGATCGCGGCCGATACCCGCATGCGTCGTGTCCGATTTGGCCGGGCCCCCGCCTTGGTGGTCTGCATGCCAGGCTAGCCTTTGGGTGTGACTCTGAATCGCGCCAGATCCGGATCGTCGATGGCCTGGGCCGGCAGCCCGATGATGCGCGCCAAGGTATCGAGATCGGTCATGCCGCGTTGCAGGCGGACCTTCCCATTGGCGTCCCGATACAGGATGGCCGGCGTGCCGCTCACGCCCAGCCGATCCATCATCTTGCGGTGGCGGCTCAGCGCCTTGCGGGTGTCGTCCTGGATGGTGGCTGCCACGGCAATGCCGCCTTCACGGAAGCGGCGCTCGTTTTCGGCCAGGGATTGGGCCGGATCCTTTGACTGCAGAATGGCTGCTGCCTTGCCAGTGCTGCTGGCCTTGATGACATCCACCATCAGGTGACGGACCTGCAGCCCTGCATCGTGGTAGCGCCGCGTGACCCGCCACAGCAGATGGCAATAGCCACAGTTCGGGTCGGTAAAGCTGTAGATCACTCGAGTGGGCTTGGCGGCACCTTCGGCGACCCACCGCGCCGATTCGATCTCTTTCCACAGGGCATCCAGTTCGGGGCCCAGAACGTGGTCTTCGACATGCAACTGGGTCAGATCCTGTCCAGTCTCGTCGAGGATATTGCCAATAAAGAGATGGCGGCCATCGGCCGAGACATAGACTACATCGGCGCGTCCGCTCTCCCGCGCACGCAGGACATAGCCGGTCATCTGGGCGGGCGCCTCAAAGCGGCCTTCGACCTGCAGGCCCATCTCCAGCAGGCGCGCCAGAACGGGCGGAACCGGCTCGGCTGCGGCCACGCCGCCGGCGAGTCCCAGAAGCACCGCGGCCACGGCGATGCGTACTCGCGCCCGGAGGTTGCTTGCCGCGACCTTCGGCGTTCCGCCAGAATGGATGGACATCAACGAGCTGCCGGAGCGGATGGAAGCGTCATGCAACTGATGCACAGTGTGTATTCCCTTGGGCTGGTTCGTGCGCGTGGCTATTGGCGCATCTGGGCATTTGGCGCGTTGCTGATGACCTTGGCGGCCTGCTCTCCCGACCCCGAGCCAGTCGCTGGGATTCCGGCCGATCGGGCGCCGGGGCGTTGGGATTTGACCGCCATTTATGCCGATGAGGCGGCTTATGAGGCGGATGCGCGCCGTCTCGCGGAAGATCAAACCCGCTTTGCCGATTCGTGTGCCGGTCAGATGACCCAGGCCCGCCGTCTAGCCGATTGTCTGGCGCAGTACGCGGGATTGATGGAGCGGGTCTCCCGCCTGGCGGGCTATGCCCAGCTGCGTTACGACGAGGATACCACCAACACCGAGGCACTTGCCCGCAAGCAACAGGCCGAGGCCTTGCAGGCGGCGGTCGAGGAGACAACCAGTTTTCTCGAACCGGAGATCCTCGATCTGGGTGTGGACCGTATCCGCAGTATGATGCGCAGCAATGACATCTTGAGCGGAGCGTATCGCCGTTTTTTGGACGAACGGCTCCGCCTTGCCGCCCATACCCTGCCGGCGGCCGAAGAGCGTTTGCTGGCCATGACAGCCGCGTTGGGTGAGACACCGGCCAATATCTATGTTGCCCTGACCAATGCCGATATGCCGTGGCCCACGATCACACTGCACGATGGCAGCACCTTGCGTCTGGACCAGACGGGCTATCAGCGCGGGCGGCAGTTTGCCGACCGGGGGGATCGCGAGCGCGTGTTTCAAGCGTTCTGGAACGCATTTTCCGGTTATGAGCAAACCTTGGGGGTCGCGCTTTACGGGCAACTTCAACGAGATCGAATGCTTGCGCGGGCGCGGCGCTACGACAGCAGCCTGGCGGCCAGCCTGGATCGCGACGGCATTCCCCTGGCGGTTTACGAAACCCTGATCGAGGAAGCCGAGAAAGGGCTCCCGACCTTACACCGCTATCTGCGTCTGCGTGCGCGGCTGATGGGTGTGGAACAATTGAAGGCGCATGATCTGTATGCGCCAGTCACCCAAGCGAGTCCCCAGTTCACGCTTGGTGAGGCCGAGCAGGCTGTTGTGGCGGCGACGGCACCGCTGGGCGCGGACTACGTGCAGACGCTGACCCATGGCTTGAACATGAACTGGATGGATTCGGAGTCACGCCCCGGCAAACGATCGGGCGCTTATATGATGGGCTCGATCTACGGCGTGCATCCTTATGTCATGATGCATTTCAACGGCGATTTCGATTCAATGTCCACGCTGGCGCATGAATGGGGCCATGCCATGCATTCGCATCTGGCCAATCGTCATCAGAATTTCCTCAATGCCCAGTACGCCATCTTCCTCGCCGAGGTGGCTTCGACGGTCAATGAACGCTTGTTGATCGATCATCTGCTCGAGCAAGCAGGATCGGACGATGAGCGCCTGTTTATTCTGAATGAAGCGCTCGAGAGTTTGCGCGGCACATTTTTTCGGCAGGCCATGTTCGCGGCGTTCGAGCGGGATGTCCACGGACGGCTGGCGAATGGGGAAGCGCTGACCGGTGCCGATTTCAGTCGCTTGTACCTGGCGCTGGTTCGGCGTTATCTGGGGCACGATGAGGGCGTGGTGGATATTGCCCCCGCCTACGGAATCGAGTGGGCATACATCCCGCATTTTTATTACAATTTCTATGTCTACCAATATGCCACATCAATCGCAGCGGCCAATCTCCTGGCTGATCAGGTGAATACCGGGGAACGCGCGGCGCAACAGCGCTATCTGGCTTTGCTCCGCGCAGGCGGAGCGGACAATCCCTATCGCTTGCTCAAGGACGCAGGTGTCGATCTCGCAACCCCCGCACCCTACCGGTCACTGATCCGGCGCATGGACCGTTTGCTGGATGAAATGGAAGCAATCGTGGCACGGCGCGGCCTGTGAAGCGAGGCGAGAGATTCATGGACGTTGAGTTTTATTTCGATATTGCCTGCCCTGAAGCCTATCTGGCATTCAACCGACTGGAAAACCTGGAAAAGAATGCGGGTACTCGAGTGCTGTACAAACCCGTGTCGCTGCCCAGTCTGTATCGGATCTGGACTGGGCACGAGGAAGCGCCGCGCGCCCGGTTGAGCGCGGCGCGGCGCCGGATGGATCAGCGCGATTTGCTGCGTCAGGCCGAATCGGCGGATCTCTATCTGAAGGAAGAAATGATTCAGAATCCGCCGGATACGCTGGACGCCATGCGGCTCATCATCGGGGCATCCCTGGAGCAGCGCGCGACCCTGATGCGGAACTTGTTCCAGGTCGTCTGGGTGGATGGTGAGGATGTCGGAAATCGCGGCGTGCTCGAGTGGATCGCCGAGGTCAGTGAGGTTGATCCGGGCTTGATCGATCGTCCCGAGGTTCGCAAGGCGCTGGATTTGGCGACGGACGCAGCGGCCAATAGTGGTGTATTCGGGGTCCCCACGTTCCGTGTGAATGATCGCCTCTGGTGGGGATTCGATCGCATGAACTTCGTGGAGCATGCCGTGGGTGCTGCTTCAGAGGGTGCGGTTGTTCGCCAATCAGGTGGCCAGATCGAGTTTTTTCACGATTTTGCCAGCCCTTTTTCCTATCTCGCCGCAACGCAGATCGAGGCGTTTGCCAAGCATCACGGTGCAACCCTGATCTGGCGACCCATTCTGTTGGGGGGGCTGTTCAAGCGTATCCATACCCCCTTGGTTCCGCTGAGCGTGATGTCGCGACCGCGGCGGGAATATATGGCGCGCGATTTGATGGATTGGGCCGAAGCCTGGAATGTTCCGTTTCAGTTCAACAGTGAATTTCCGCTCAATACGCTGCAGGCTTTGCGTATTGCGCTGGCGGCGCCGCAGCTGACGCTGCCGCTTTACCGTGCAGCGTGGGCTGATAATCGCGATATCAGCAATCCGGATGTCATTGCGCAGATCGTTCGGGAGGCTGGAATGGACCCGACGGAGGTACTGGCGCGGGCGGGGGCGGATGATTTCAAGAATGCCTTGCGGGCGAATACCGAGATGGCCGAAGCAATCGGTGCATGCGGCGTGCCCACGTTCCGTGTCAATGATCGGGTCGTGATCTGGGGACAGGATCGATTTGACACGATGCATCGCGTCCTCGAGGGCTGGATGCCCGCTGTCGATGCCACGCCTCGAATCTGACGCGGATTGTTGCCGCGCTCCGGGGGGTGCGCGATGAGTACTGCATTGCTCACGCATCCCGTCTTCCTTCAGCATGATATGGGCAGTCACCATCCCGAGCGTCCCGCGCGGCTGGAGGCGATTCACCAGGTATTGGCCGCCCGCGGGCTGTTGAGTCAGGTCCGGCCATACGAAGCACCCCGTATCGAACGAGCCGCCCTGTTGCGGGTCCATCGGCCCGAATATCTGGACCAGTTGGCGGCCGTCTCACCCCGCGAAGGCTACGCCTTCATCGATCCGGACACCGCCATGAACGTCCATACGCTCGAAGCCGCCGAGCGGGCGGCAGGCGCGGCGATCCTGGCGACCGATCTGGTGCTTCGCCGGAAGGTGGACAACGCGTTTTGCTGTGTGCGGCCACCTGGACATCACGCAGAGGCCGCGGCTGCGATGGGATTCTGTTTCTACAACAACATTGCCTGTGCTGCGGCGCACGCGCTGGCGGTTCATGACATGAAGCGGGTGGCCATCCTCGACTTCGACGTCCATCACGGGAACGGCACCGAGGATATTTTTCGCGACGATCCGCGGGTCCTGTTCTGCTCGAGTTTTCAACATCCCTTTTATCCCAATACGCCAATCGACCATGGTCATTCCACCATCATCAGCGTGCCGCTTCCCGCAGGGACTCGCGGCATGGAATTTCGCGATGCGGTGGGCAGCGCCTGGTTCTCGGCGCTGGAACGGTTTGCGCCCGAGATGCTTTTCGTATCGGCCGGATTCGATGCGCATCATGACGATCCAATGGCGGATCTCATGTTGAACGAACGTGACTACGCATGGATCAGCGAAGAGATCGTTCGTTTTGCCCGAAACCATTGCCAGGGCCGGATCGTGTCATCACTCGAAGGCGGATATCATCTGACGGCCTTGGCGAACGGGGTTGCCGAACATCTGTCGTGTTTGTTGTCCGGCTAGCCTCCCGGTATTTACGGCTTCATCACGAAAAGAACGAAATCTTGGTGTATCGGAAAGTCGATTTTATTCTGAATAGATATTGATGCATTTTATCAAGATTCCTGAGCAACTCTTATTGACAGGGGATTCGCCTGCTGCCTATTATCGGCACTGCATTGGCACTGATGGATGGCCACGGGTGGGCCAAGCGGTGACAATCGGTAGGAATCCCAATACAGAGGTCGCGCCGCCATGCGCCAAGCCTCGCCGCGGGAATTATGAGTCTGAAACACAAAATCTCTAGCAGGAGAACAGCAATGGTATCGAGCTTCAAGAAGACCCTGGCTGGCGTGGCCCTGGCTGCTCTGCCCCTCATGGCTTCGGCCCAGATGGCCGAAATGAAGGATCAGGCTCTTGCTGATGTGAATGGTCAGCTGGGCATCATTGACCTGACCACCATCGGCTACGATGTCAACTTTGGCCCCCTGGGCGCGCCCCTGTTCGGCCTGCCGTTCACTTTGGGCGCTTCCAAGATCGGCCTGCCTGGCTCCACCGGCGTTGCCGTGGTGGATTTTGAATGGACCAACTTCGGCCCCACCGTCGGTCCCTTCAGTGCGCTGAACATTGGTGTGTTCGATGTCATCCCCGGCATCGGTCCCGACCTGATCAGCCTGCCCGAGTTCGTGTTCAAGACCGGTATCCTGGGCGGTGTCCTGGGTGGCGTCGGCGCGACCTACATCCTCGAGAATGGTCTGACCCTGCCGGTTCCCGTGATTGGCTTCCGTCAGGTCCAGGTGATCTGAAGATTCGCCTGACTGGTGAATGCAAAATCGCCAAAGACCCCCGCCTCGTGCGGGGGTTTTTTTTGCCGGCTATTTCTTCATTGGGGCTGTGTCGAGACTTTGAAGCATTGTCGGCCGTTCTGCTCGCCACTTAGAATGGTCGACGCCTAAGGAGCTGCCTGCGGATTGGCAGTCCGGTATGTCGAGGAATAATGTCATGGAAGATCAGAGTTCGGCAGGTGCGCGACTGCGGTCCGCCGTTGAGCGCGAGCGTCCCTTGCAGGTGGCCGGTACCATCAATGCCTATGCGGCGCTGTTGGCCGAGCGCGCCGGGTTTCAGGCTTTGTATCTCTCCGGCGCCGGTGTGGCCAACGCCGCATTTGGTTTGCCGGATCTGGGCATGACCAGCTTGACCGAGGTGTGCGAGGAAGTTCGACGCATCACGGCGGCAACGCGGTTGCCGCTTCTGGTCGATGCGGACACCGGCTGGGGGCATGCCTTCACCATCGCGCGCACCACCCGTGAACTGATTCGCGCCGGTGCGGGAGGGATGCACTTGGAGGACCAGGTTGCCGCAAAGCGTTGCGGCCATCGTCCGGGCAAGGCGCTGGTTTCCATTGCCGAGATGATCGATCGCATCAAGGCTGCGGTGGATGGGCGCACTGATCCGGATTTCGTGATCATGGCACGCACGGATGCCCATGCCTCGGAAGGAGCGGAGCGGGCCATCGAGCGGGCTCGCGCGTATGTCGCGGCCGGGGCGGACATGATTTTCGCCGAAGCGTTGCATACGCTCGAAGAATATCGCGCATTTACGCAAGCCGTACCTGTCCCGGTGCTGGCCAACATTACCGAGTTCGGCAAGACACCGCTGTTCACGGTCGAGGATCTGCGCGGGGTGAACGTCGGATTGGTGCTGTATCCCTTGTCGGCTTTCCGGGCCATGAGCGCGGCTGCGCTGCAGGTGTACACCGCAATCCGCCAACATGGCGGACAGGAAGGTGTGCTGCCGCTGATGCAGACCCGAGCGGAACTCTATGAGGTGCTGGGTTATCACGAGTACGAACGCAAGCTCGATGACCTGTTTGGACAAGGATCGGTATAGACACGGCTTTTCATCGATGTCGGCGCCTCATTTTGCCCGCCATGCTTATAACGAATTGAATCGAGGGATATTTTCAAGGAGTGCTTCATGGAAGAAAAAAAACCACTGAGCGGTGCCGGTCTCCGCGGCCAAGTCGCCGGTGAGACCCGCTTGTGCACCGTCGGCAAAGAAGGGGCGGGGCTCACGTACTGTGGCTACGATGTGCGTGATCTGGCCGCGAACGCCCGTTTCGAGGAAGTCGCCTACCTGCTGCTTCATGGCGGAGAATTGCCGACGGCTGCGGAGCTCGCCGCCTATCAGGCCAAGCTCAAGAAAATGCGGCAACTGCCCGTGGCGTTGCGTGAGGTGCTCGAGCGTATTCCAGCTGGTGCCCATCCCATGGATGTGATGCGCACCGGTTGTTCCATGCTGGGCAATCTGGAAACGGAGACCGATTTTTCCCAGCAGCGCGATGTGGCTGACCGTCTTCTGGCGGTATTTCCCTCTATCATCACCTACTGGTGGCGGTATGCGCATGAGGGGGTGCGTATCGATACCGAAACCGATGCCGATTCCATCGGCGGGCATTTCCTGCAACTGCTCCATGGTCGATCGCCCAGTGCGCTGCACGAACAGGTGATGAATGTTTCGCTGATCCTGTACGCCGAGCACGAGTTCAACGCCTCGACGTTCACCGCCCGGGTCTGCGCATCCACCTTGTCCGATATGCACTCGTGCATCACCGGCGCCATCGGTTCCCTGCGCGGCCCACTGCACGGCGGCGCCAACGAAGCCGCGATGGCCATGCTGGAGCGTTGGCAGAGCCCCGAGGAAGCCGAGGCCGCCATTCTCGACATGCTGGCGCGCAAGGACAAGATCATGGGCTTCGGTCACGCCATCTACCGCACGTCGGACCCGCGCAACGAGGTCATCAAGGCGTGGTCACGCCGCTTGGCCGAGGAAGTGGGCGATCCGGTGCTGTACCCTGTTTCCGAGCGCGTCGATGCCGTGATGTGGCGCGAAAAGAAGCTTTTTCCCAACGCCGATTTCTATCATGCGTCGGCGTACCATTTCATGGGAATTCCCACGCCTTTGTTCACGCCGATCTTTGTCATGTCCCGGCTGACGGGCTGGGCGGCGCATGTGATGGAGCAGCGTGCGAACAACCGCATCATACGACCCAGTGCCGACTATGCGGGTCCTGCGCTGCGTCCTTACCGGCCGATCAGCGAGCGCAGCTGAAACCTGTTGGCTTACCGACGTCGCGGCGGCCAGTGCGGTCGTCCGGCCTTTCGACATGCTCAAGAAAAAAGGACTTTTTCCATGGCCCATGACATTCGCTCCGCCAAGCGCCCCAAACCCGACAAGATTCTGGTCGACATGGCCAACTATGTGCTCGACGCCAAGGTCGAGAAGAGCAAGGAGGCGATGCAGACGGCGCGCTACTGCCTCATGGATACCTTGGGGTGCGGTTTGTTGGCGCTCTCGTTTCCGGCATGCACCAAGCTCATGGGCCCGGTCGTTCCGGGTGCCGTCATGCCGGGTGGCGCGCGGGTGCCCGGAACCGCCTATGAACTTGATCCGGTGCAGGCCGCGTTCAATATCGGCTGCATGATTCGGTGGCTGGACTACAACGACACCTGGCTCGCGGCCGAGTGGGGCCACCCCTCGGACAATCTGGGCGGTATCCTGGCACTGGCTGATTACCTGAGCCGGCGCGCCATCGCCCAGGGCGGCGAGCCGCTGCTAATGCGGGATGTGCTGAAGGCAATGATCAAGGCACACGAGATCCAGGGCGTGACCGCGATCGAGAACAGCTTCAACCGTGTCGGCCTGGACCACGTAATGCTGGTGCGTATCGCCACGACCGCAGCTTGTGCGGCGATGCTTGGACTGGAACGCGATGAGGTCATCAACGCCATCTCCCACGCCTGGATCGACGGTTCGGCGCTGCGGACCTACCGGCACGCGCCCAATACGGGGTCGCGCAAGAGCTGGGCGGCGGGTGATGCAACCTCGCGCGGTGTGCGGCTGGCACTGATGGCGGCGACTGGCGAGATGGGTTATCCCTCCGCGCTCACGGCCAAGACGTGGGGCTTTCAGGATGTGCTGTTCAAGGGGAAATCCCTGAGTTACAAGCAGCCTTTCGGCAGCTACGTGATGGAGAATGTACTGTTCAAAATCTCTTTCCCCGCGGAATTCCACGCGCAGACCGCCGTCGAAGCAGCGATTCAGCTGCATCCCCAGGTCCGCGACAAGCTGGAGCGCATCGAGCGCATCGTGATCCAGACCCAGGAGGCCGGGGTACGCATCATCGACAAGACCGGTCCTTTGGACAATCCCGCCGACCGTGACCACTGCATCCAGTACATGGTGGCCGTGCCGCTGATCTTCGGACGCCTCACTGCCGAGGACTATGAGGATGCAGTGGCGCGCGATCCGCGCATCGATGCCTTGCGCAAGAAAATGGACGTGGTGGAAAACACCCAGTTCAGCAAGGACTATCTCGACCCCGAGAAACGCTCGATCGGCAATGCGGTGCAGGTCTTCTTCAACGATGGCACCAAGACCGACAACATGGTGGTCGAGTATCCGGTCGGCCATCGGCGTCGACGCAAGGAAGGCATTCCCCTGCTGGTGGAAAAATTCGAACGCAATCTGGCGACTCGACTTTCCGCGAAACGCTGCCAGCGTATCCAGGACATCTGCGCCAATCAGAAGCAACTCGAAGCGACGCCGGTTCCGGAGTTCGTGGACCTGTTCGTCGTCTAAGCGTCCATCCGAAGCGGGAAGCTCGGTTCCCGCTTCGCCTGCGTCTTGAATCGCCTCCGGTCAGGGCGTCGTGCCGCTACCCGCGCTGTTGCCCAGCACGGTATTGAAGAAGCCGGCGATACTGCTCGGCGACAGCGCCTCTCCGATTACGCCTGCCGCCGCGGATGCGGGGGTGGGTTCTGGCTCGGGCTGGGGTTCAGGATCCGGTTCCGGTGACGAGGGGCCATCGCTGCTGGTACCGTTGGACACGGCCAGCACAATGCCCACCAGTGCGCCGAGTGCCAATGCCCCCTTTGCGCCATTGGAAAGCTGACTGTATTGCGCATAGGTCAGCTCGTTGAAGACGAGCTTTTCGCCACGGTAGAACAACGATGGATCGGTCTCGAGCCTGGTGTCGGTCTGGATATAGGCGAACTCATTCCCGCTGTAAAAGCCCGTCTGGCGCCGATCCTGTACCCGATCGCCCAACACCCATTGGTAGCCGACACTGGCGATGTGGCGGCCGTTTTCCAGGCCGCGATGATTCTCCAGGGCAACATGGAGTCGCGGGGTATCGACGCCGGCGGGCCCATCGAATGGGATCTCGAGCGTGGCCATCCAGCGCGGTTGCCCGTTGATGTCGAGCAGGTCTTGGGCGCGCGCCAGAGGCGATAGCGCCAGAGCGGCCAGGCTCATGCCGATACCGCCCAGCAGCATCCATCGGTCGAGATCGGTTCGTTGCAATGATTGGGATCGAAGCCCGTCCCGTGGACGGATTCGGTGTAAATGGTCGCGCATGTGTTGTTCCCCTTGGTGTTGGCGGATCTGTCCAGTGCCCCAGCCAGGCGGCAGGGTTCTGACGTATTAGTCGGCCTTACGCCGGGAAGGCTTGAATCGGGGAAGCAATGGCTAGAAAAGATCCTGCGGATCGACATCGAGCGACCATCGAACGCCCGACCGCTGCGGTAATGTGGAGAGCTGGGGGATCAGCCGATCCAGGTAGTGATGCAACGGCGCGGGGGACGTTGCCATCAGCAACAGTTGGGCGCGGTGCGCCCCGGCTCGGCGCGTCATGGGCGCTGGGACCGGACCCAGGAGATGCACATCGGGCGGGGGTGAGCCGTAGTTCGGAATCTGGGCCAGAAACGCAAGGGCGCGCTCCACGCTCGATGCTTGTGCGCGCAGCAGCGCAAGGCGGCTGAATGGTGGCCAGTTGGCCTGACGACGTTCGTCGAGCAGGGAGCGTGCGAATGCGGCATAGCCCTCGTCGAGCAACTGGCGCAGCCAGGCATGATCGGGTCGGTGCGTCTGAATCCAGGTCGTCCCGCGGCGTGATTCGCGGCCTGCTCGGCCGGCAACCTGGATAACCAGCTGCCCCATGCGTTCACTGGCCCGAAAGTCCGGGCTATAGAGACCTTGATCGACATCGAGGATGGCCACCAGACCGAGATGAGGCAGGTGATGGCCTTTGGCCAGCATCTGGGTGCCAATCAGCAGATTTGCCTCTCCACGGACAGCGGCGTCCAGCAGGCGTTCCAGGCTTCCAGACCGCCGCGTACTGTCCCGATCGATGCGTGCCAGACAGGCATTGGGGAAATGGTGCCGCAACGCTTCCTCGATGCGTGCAGTGCCCATTCCGAGGATGTCCAGGGCCGGCTGGTGGCACTCGGGGCACGCGGCCGGGCTGGCGCGACGAAATCCACAATGATGGCAAATCAACAGATCCTGCCTGCGCGGCTCGCGATGCAGTGTCATGCGGGCGTCGCAATGGGCGCAGCCGGCAATCCAGCCGCAGGCTCGGCAGCGCAGCATCGGGGCGTAGCCGCGTCGGTTCTGGAAGAGCATGGCCTGGCCGCCTTGGGCCAGCTCGCGTTTGATGGCATGCAGCAATGGCGGAGAAAGGCCATCCGCGGCCGGATAGGGCCGCATGTCGATGAGGTGAATTGCCGGAGCCTGGGCCTCGCCGGTCCGCAGGGGCAGCCGCAGGAGGCGGTAATCCCCGCGGTCGGCACGATGGAATGATTCCAGCGAAGGCGTTGCTGAACCCAGGATGATCGGCACGGCATTGTGGCGAGCACGCCATAACGCGAGATCGCGCGCAGAATAGCGCAGACCTTCTTCCTGCTTGTAGGCCACATCATGTTCTTCATCCACGACGATCAGCCCGAGTTCCGGTAAGGGTGTGAATACTGCTGAACGCGTTCCCAGAACGATGCGGGCATGCCGGTCGCGGGCGGCCAGCCAGCCATGGAGTCGCTGGCGCTCGGTTGCGCCGGAGTGCAATGACGCAATCGGGATACCAAAGCGCGCCTGCAAGCGGCGATACAGCTGAGGAATCAAGCCGATTTCAGGGGTGAGGACGAGCGCCTGCCGCCCGGCCTGCAGCGCGCTTTCGAGAGCATGCAGATAGACCTCAGTCTTGCCACTTCCGGTAACCCCTTCCAGAACGACCGGAGCGAAACCGCGCGTCGTCTGTAAGGTGTCTACCGCGTGTTGCTGATCCGGGTTCAGCGTATGTGGCGATTGGGCGAAGACCGGATCGATCACGGGGCGGGGTGGTGCGGGCGCATCCTCGACCCAGCCGCGGTCGACGGCGCGGCGCAATGGCTCGCGATAATTCGGTAGCGCCGTCGCCAGCTGGCCCGAGGACATACCTGTCGGGTGCGCTCGTAACAGGGCAAGCAGCGCCTGCAGGCGCGTACCCCGCACACCGGCATGATCCTGAGCCTGGCCTGCCCTGGTCAATTGCCAATGGGGCATATGCGGAACATCGGCATGTCCGCCACGCCGCAGCGGGGCAGGGATCGCGGTCGCTAGCACTCGACCCAGTGGATGGTGGTAGTAATGTGCGGTCCATTGAATCAATGACACGGTTTCGGAATCGAGCAACGGCTCTGGGTCGAGCACACGTTCACAAGGCCGCAACTGATCAGGGTCGAGGCTCGAGTGGTCGCGTTCGCCGATGACCCACCCGATGACCGCCCGCTTTCCCAGTGGAACCACGACGCGGTGATGAAGCGGAACGGGACCGCGCCAGCCCGCCGCCGGCAAGTAGTCCAAGGACCGGCTGATTCCGGACAGCAAGGCGATTTTCCAAACCGATGTCGAAGTCACGGGCATCTGGCTATGCGTCAAGGTCTTGACGAAACTCAATTATCCACACGATCTGTGGATAAACCTGTGGGAAAGGCGTGATGAATGGAGTCAACTTGCTGTTCTACCAACGATTGCGACGAAGTGGTGACAAAGTGACCGATTTGTGAACACATAAAAATCAATGTGTTAGCATGAAATTCCAATGCGTCAATGAATAGCTCGTCCTAGCTGCAGGATCCATATGCAAGAGACCATCGATGTGCATAAGTCAAATGCTCCGGCGCAACTTCGGCACAAAAAAGGCCGGGCGGTCCCGGCCTTTTGACGGGGCAAGCCTCGGCTAGACCTCTTTGATGGTGGCGATCAGCTGGGAGGCCATCTCCTGCCCGTCGCCGTAGAGCATCCGTGTATTGTCGAGCGTGAACAGCGCGTTTTCGATGCCCGAAAAGCCTGTGCCCTTGCCGCGCTTGATGACCAGCACGTTCTTGGCCTGATCGACGTTCAGGATCGGCATGCCGTAGATCGGGCTTTCCGGGTTGGTCCGCGCCATCGGGTTGACCACATCGTTCGCGCCGATGACCAAGGCGACATCCGCCGTCGGGAACTCCGAATTGATTTCCTCGAGGTCGTAGATGATGTCGTAGGGCACCCCCGCTTCGGCCAGCAGCACGTTCATATGTCCTGGCATGCGTCCCGCGACCGGATGGATGGCGAATTTCACGCTCACACCGCGATCGATCAGCAGCTGGCACAGCTCCCAGACCTTGTGCTGGGCTTGGGCCACGGCCATGCCGTACCCGGGCACGATGATGACCTTGTTGGCATAGGCCATCAAGACACCGGCATCGGACGGTTCGATCGGTTTGAGCGTGCCGCCGCTTTCTCCGACGCTGGCCGCCTCGCCGGTTGCTCCGAAATTACTGAACAGCACGTTGGTGATCGGCCGATTCATGGCCTTGGCCATGAGCTGGGTCAGCAGGGTACCGGCCGCGCCGACTACGGTACCGGCGATGATCATCGCTGCATTGTTGAGCACATAACCTTCGAATGCCACGGCCAGACCCGTCAGGGCGTTATAGAGCGAGATCACCACCGGCATATCGGCACCGCCGATCGGTAGGGTCATGCTCACGCCAAGCGCCAGAGCCAGCAAGAAGAACACGGCAATGCAGAATCCACCCGCTTCGCCGCCACTGGCGACGATGTAGACGCCCAGCAGTGCAGTGACCGCAAACAGGCCGAGATTCAGGAGATGCTGGTTGGGGAAGCGCACGGGCTTCTTGATGAGTTCCTGCAGCTTTCCGAAGGCGATCAGGCTACCGCTGAAGGACACGCTTCCGATGATGGCGCCCAGTACGGCGAGGGTAAGCGCCACGCCCCCGTGGTGTTCGCTACCGGCCAGCTCGACAGCGGCAATGGCGCCGGCTGCACCGCCGCCCATGCCGTTGTAGAGCGCGATCATCTGCGGCATATCGGTCATGGCGACGCGCTTGCCCGAAATCCAGGCAGCGCCTCCCCCAATGGCGATGGCCAGCAGCAGGAAGAAATACTTGAAAAAGCCCATCTCGCCCAGATGCGGGTGACCCAGGGTCACGACGGTGGCGACCACCATGCCGATTCCGGCCCACAGGATTCCGCTCTTGGCGGTCTTCGGTGAGGCCATCCGCTTCAGGCCAACGATGAACAACACCGCTGTGGCGAAATAGGCGAGGTTGATGAAAGCGCCGGGACTATTCATGGCTTATTTTTCCCCTTTGCTGCTCTTGAACATATCCAGCATGCGCTCGGTTACGACATAACCGCCCGCTGCGTTGCCGGCGGCCAGGATGACGCCCAGAAAAGCCACCAGTTGTGTGAAAAAGCCTTCAGCCTGGCCAAAGGCCACCATGGCACCGACCAGCACGATGCCGTGGACGAAGTTCGAGCCCGACATCAGCGGGGTATGCAGGATTGCCGGTACGCGGCCGATGATTTCATACCCGGTGAATGCCGCCAGCATGAAAATGTAGAGCGCGGTAAATCCTTCGATCATGGCTTGTCTCCTTCGATCATCTGGCGCGTCGGTTCGTGCTTGATTTCACCGCCATGGGTGACGACGCTGCCGCTCAGGATCTCATCATTCCAATCCAGCGTGATGGCGCCGTCCTTGAGAATCAGGCCCAAAAAGTTCTGCAGGTTCTTGGCGTACATCTCGCTGGCATGCTCGGCCATCGAGCTGGGCACGTTCAGCGGGCCGTGAACCACGACATCGCCCACGGTGATCGTTTCGCCGGGTTGGGTCAGTGCGCAATTGCCACCGGTTTCGGCGGCAAGATCGACGACGACTGCGCCGCTCTTCATGCCCTTGACCATGTCCTCGGTCACGATGCGCGGTGCAGCCCGGCCCGGGATCGCTGCGGTGCAGATCACGACATCGGCGCGAGCGATGTGTTCGGCAAGCAAGGCCTGCTGCTTCTGTTTCTCGTCGTCGGTCAGCTCGCGTGCATAGCCGCCGGCGGCGTCAGCCTTGACATCCAATGCCACGAATTTGGCGCCCAGGGATTCAACCTGTTCCTTGGCGGCGCTGCGCACATCGTAACCTTCCACCTGAGCGCCCAGCCGTTTGGCGGTGGCGATGGCCTGCAATCCAGCCACCCCGGCCCCGATGACCAAAACCTTGGCGGGGCGGATGGTACCCGCTGCCGTGGTCAGCATGGGGAAAAAGCGGCCCAGCAGATTGGCGCCCATCAGCACCGACTTGTAGCCTGCTACCGCGGCCTGGGAAGACAGGGCATCCATCGATTGGGCGCGCGAGATCCGCGGAATCAGCTCGACCGCGAAGGCCGTGACGTTGCGGGACTGTAGCCGCTTGATTTCCTCGGGATGGTTATGGGGTGCCAGAAAACCGATCAATACGGATCCCTCGGGGATCAGGTCGATTTCATCCAGAGTAGGCGGTTGCACCTTGAGGATCACATTGGCGCTATCGAACAGAGCTTGGCTGCCTGCCACCTGTTCGGTTCCCTTGTAGGCGCTGTCGGGGGTTCGGATACCGGCGCCGGCGCCTTGCTCGATGCGCACCGTGGCGCCTTGATCAGCAAGCTTGGCGGCCACGGCGGGCACCAGCGCGACGCGCTGTTCACCGGATCGGATTTCCTTTGGCACGGCAAGGATAATGGGCATGGGTCTCTCCACGGCCGGAATTCGTTTTGATCGCCCCCTGCGCACGCGGACCATCGCCAGGCGGGTCGCTTGCGGGAGACGGGGAAACAATCTCAAATTTTGAGACGACGGGGGATTACATCACCCCTTTGGGGTGGTAGGCAACCGTAAATGTCGAGACAGATAAGCTATTGAGGGTCAAGAATCGACCAGCAATTGATCGAGCATTTCAAGCCGCGCCGCCAGGCTGGAGGCGTCCGGCGCCGTCAGCGTGACATGGCCCAGCTTGCGTCCTGGGCGCGGCGATTTCCCATAATCATGGAAATGGGCCCCGGGGATGGCGAGGACGGCGTCACGATCCGGGAGCGTGCCGATGCAGTTGCGCATGGCGCATTGTTCCCTCAGGTGGGTGTCCCCGAGCGGCAGGTCGGCGATCGCGCGCAGGTGGTTTTCAAACTGGCTGGTCACGGCGCCTTCGATCGTCCAGTGCCCGGAGTTGTGGACGCGGGGCGCGAATTCGTTGGCCACTAGCCCATCCTCGCAATCGAAGAGTTCCAAGGCCAGAACGCCGACATAGTCCAGCCGATCCAGCAGCAACCGGCCATAGCGCTCGGCCTGTGTCTGCAAGGCGGGATGAGAGTCGGCTGGGCGGCTGAGGCGCAGAATGCCCGCATGATGCTGATTTTCCGCCAACGGATAAAAAGATTGATCGCCATTGCGGCCCCGGACGGCGATCAGCGAAAGTTCGCGGCGAAAAGTCACCACGCCTTCGAGAATCAGATCCTGTCCACCGAGCTCATGCCAGGCCGCGCCGCAATCGGCCGCCTTGCGCAGCCAAACCTGTCCTTTCCCGTCATAGCCGAAGCGGCGCGTCTTGAGAATGGCCGGCAGCCCGATGCGGCTCACCGCTGCCTTGAGTTCGGCCAGGCTATCCACGGGCTGGAATGGCGCCGTAGGGATACCCAAGGTGCGAAACAGGGTTTTTTCCCGCAGTCGATCTTGCGAGTGGGCCAAGGCCTGAGGAGACGGATAGACCGGGATCTTTTGCTCCAGATAGCTCGCTGCATCGACCGGGACGTTCTCGAAGTCGAACGTCGCCAGGCTGCATTCCTGGGCCAATTGGTCGAGTGCCGCGTGATCGCTGTAGTCGGCTACCCGCTGCGGCCCCACCATGCTGCCGGGCGCCTCCGGCTGAGGATCCAGAAAGCGGGCGCGGATGCCGAGTGGAATGCCGGCGAGGGCAAGCATCTGGCCGAGTTGACCGGCTCCCAGGATGGCAATGTTCATGGTGCCTGTCGCGGATCGGGCTGTGCCAGCACCCGCTCCCGCTGCGTGGCGCGAAAGCGCTCGATCGCCACGCCGATTTCGGGCGTATGCAGGCCAAGGATGGCCGCCGCCAGCAGTGCCGCATTGATGGCCCCGGCCGTACCGATGGCCAGCGTACCCACCGGAATACCGGCCGGCATCTGAACGATGGACAGGAGGGAATCCAAGCCGTTCAGGGCCCGCGACTGGATGGGCACCCCGAGGACGGGCAGCGTAGTTTTGGCAGCCAGCATGCCCGGTAGATGGGCTGCACCGCCGGCACCGGCAATGATGACTTGAAGTCCGCGGCTGCGTGCGCTTTGTGCATAGTCGAACAGCAGATCCGGCGTACGGTGCGCGGAAACGACACGGGTTTCGTGGGGGATTTGCAGCGTGTCCAACGTCTGGGAGGCTTCCTTGAGCGTTTCCCAGTCCGAATGACTGCCCATGACAAGACCGATCAGCGGATTCATGGCCGCGCATTCTACCTGATCAGGGACAAGAGACCGAATTTACGGCGCTCACGGCCGCCGACTCGATTTGCGCAGAACTTCACCTTCGACGACACGACCCGAGGATCGGGCCGGCATGAAGCGGACAATGCGTCGTGCGATCCAGCCGGCAAGCTGTTTGCGCGAGTCCGGCCAGACCAGCGTGAGTCCCGCCAGATCGCTCAACGGGCCGGGCAGAACGAGCAGCACGCCGGCAATGAAAAGCAGCGCCTTTTCCCAGCTCTCGGTGATCTGAGCCTGATCCATCGTGGCATCCAGGCGCCGTATTGCCCGCAACGCCGGCCGGCCGGCGCGGCGTAGCAACCACAGCCCCAGCAATCCCGTTACCACGATCAGAATTAGAAGAGGCGTCGCCCCCAGACGGACCCCGACCCGGCCGAGCAGAAAAATCTCAGCCAGTGGAATCAGCGCCAGCAACGGCCATACAGGCAGACGGGACATGGAATGGAGACCTCACAGGGAAGCGTTCGGTGCATCGTCGCGTGACCGAAGCCATACTTCTATCAAAGATGGCGTCAGCATAAGAGCATTTCAATGCTCTGGAAAGGTTTCGACGACGAACCGCGTTTTGGCTTGGCCATCTGCACGTGATTGGCTTTTGGCGGCCTTGCTGCTGGGTGGCCTGATCGGTGCCGCTGCCGCTTCAGGCGGGTGGCTCGCCCCGGGTGATGCGTTGTTGGTTGAGTTCGATTTGGGGAGCGGGACCTATCAGGCGCTGACCGGCTGGAGCGCATTGACGCTTGACGCCGGTCCTGCGCGCGAGAACCGGCACGATCGACAGGTGGCGTCGTCCGTGGGCGGTGTTGAGCGTCGGTCCGATCACGATTTCTGGGGTGATCATGGCTTTGGTGGTTGAGCTCAAAGGCCGGGAAGGCGCCTCGGCGGCTGCCATCGGCTTGGTGGTCATCACCTTGGCTATGGCCTGGGTCGTCTTCAATGTACGCTTTGCCTTGCATGATGCGCATCTGTACTACCGTGATGGCGGGCGGAGCCTTCCGGAGGATCACGCGCCCGATGCGCGAGATTTCGCCTGCTTCGCCTTTGTGGTCGGAATGACGTTCCAAGTGTCCGACGTTGCGGTGACGCGGTCCAGCATGCGGCGTCATGTCCTGATCCAGGGTCCGGCGGCGTTGCTGTTCAAGCCGTCATCGTGGCGCTTTCCGCCAACATGGCCGCATGATGGCGTCTCGAGGGGCAAGCGCTGCGGCAATGCGTATCGCCTGCACACGCCTGCTGTTTCCGTATGGCAACAGATGGCCCGTGTGTCGGTCTAACGTCTAAATAAGGAGATGCCGACCTCGCGCCAGGCCGATCGGGCTGGAGGGGCGGCGAAATGGCGGCGAGCCTCGATGTTCGTTCGCTTGTTGATCATCGCGGCGAAGACGGCCAGGTTGTACCGGTCCCAGAAGGACCGTACCGAGTTCCGATCTCCCGCCTGCTTTTCCGATATCGAGGGCACCTCATGGAATCCAAACCGAATCGATTGCATCCACTGGTGGCCGCCGCAGCCGGATCGGTCATCCTTCTGTCCCTTGTGGGCATCGCTGTGTTCATGGGATGGCTCCCGCGATCCGATTCGGCGTCACCGGACACGCCTGATGTGCCGGTTGCAGAGATCGCGTCGCCGGCTCCCACTGCCGAGCCGGAGCCCGCCAAGCCTGCAGTCCGGGCCGAGGCACCTGCCAAACCGCGCAAGACCGCTGAGTCGCGTCCGGCTGCGCCTGCTCCAGTGCCCAAGACTGTGCCCGTTGCAGAAGCGGTGCCCGTGACTCCCCCGGCACCGCCTGTTTGCAGTAATTGCGGCGTGGTGGAATTCGTTCAGACCCACGAGCAGCCGGCAAGCGCTGGTGAAGGCATGATCGGCACTGTCGTGGGCGGTGTGGTCGGTGGTGTATTGGGCAATCAGGTGGGATCCGGCGACGGCAAGAAACTGGCGACAGCGGCCGGCGCTGTCGGCGGCGCACTGGCCGGCCGAAAGATCGAGCAATCACGCCGCGCGCGGCCGGTAACCTATGCTATTGGCGTGCGGTTCGAAGATGGCCGCTTGCAGACCTTTACGCAGGATATTCCCCCGTCGGTATCACCCGGCCAGCGGGTGCGTGTGACGGCGGGGACCGTTTTCCCCGAGTGACACGGGGGCTCCGGCTCCGGTCCACCGATTCCGCCCGCCCGGCCAGCGGGCGGTCGTCGCTTATTCTGCGCTGGCGTTCGGTCCCGGTTGAGTGGCAAACGCCAGTTTCTCGGCGCCGGCCTGTTGCAGGTCTGCGATGACCGTTGCCACGCGTCCATAGGGAACGGCTTGATCGGCCCCGAGCCGGATCACGAGCTCGGGCGTTTCCAGCAGAGCCTCGCGAATCTGTTCGGGCAGGTCTGCCGCGGCGATGGCGCGATGATCGACGTGGACTTCGCCGCTCCGCAGGATCTCGACATCGAGCACCTTGGGCTCGACCAGCGGTTGGGCTTCGGTCTGGGGCAGATCGACGCGGAGCGCCTGGGCGAACAGGGGGGCCATCACAATGAAGATCACCAGCAGAACCAGCATCACGTCCACCAGCGGCGTGACGTTGATTTCAGCCATCGGGGTGTCGGTGTCGGACAGGGCTCGACCAGCCATGGGCAGTGCTCCGGTTCAGGCAAGACAGGGGTTAATGGGCGCGCGCCTCGTCGCGGCTGCGCGCCCGGATTTTCGGGATCGACGCGTCATCTTGCCACATCAGCCCTGGGCCAGCAGTTCGCGCAGGTCGATGATTCCGCCATGCGCCCGGGACAGGTAGGAGGACATCACCAGGGAATGGTTGGCGAGCAGCCCATATCCGCTGCCGTTCAGCACCATGGGACTCTCGAGTGGCTGGAGCGCTTCTTCCAGTTCGCGAATGATCTGGCGCATGCTCTGTTGGGCGTTCTTTCGGGCGAGCACCGCGGCAAAGTCGGTTTCTGCAGCGCGCAGAAACTGCAACAGTGCCCAGCTCGCGCCACGCGCTTCGTAGAACACATCGTCGATCTGCATCCACGGCGTCTGGATGAATTGTTCGGCGGGCCGGTCGGTGGAGCGGCGCGCCTCGCTGTCACCGGCCAGATCGGTGTTCACCCGGACCACGCCGGAGCTGGCGGACAGCCGTTCGGAGAGGTCGCCGAGCCGCTTTTCGACGATGGCCAGGTAATTTCGCAGGTTGTCGGTACGCGCATAGAACTGGGCGTCGGGCTGTTCGGAATCGACAAGGCGGGTGCGGTAACGCTCCAGTGCCCGGATGCCTTGGCGGTACTCGCCTTCCGAAGGCGGGAACAACCAGCTTTCGCTGTCGAAATTGAATTGGGGTTCCGCGATGGCCAGGTCGGGATCCTCGAGCGAATGGGATTGCGACCGGCTGAAATCATTGCGCAGAACGCGCGCCAGATCACGAATCTGAACGAGAACGCCGTATTCCCAGTTGGGAATGTTGTCGAGCCAGATGCCCGGCGGCAGGATGTCATTGCTCAGATAGCCGCCTGGCTTGTCGAGCAGTGTGCTGGCGACATCGATCAAGGCCGTGGTTGTGGTATCGCCGATGATCGCCTGTGGGGCAGCCGGTGCTGTGGCTGGGACCTTGGGTTCCCGTGACCAGAACCAGCCCAGAATCCAGAGCGCGACCAGCAGCACGACCAGCACGCCGGCGAAGCGGACGGCGAGCCGGTGGCGCGGAGTCGGTGAGGGAAGGTTCGAGGCTGGATCGGGTGTCATGGTGATGTGCTCCGTCTCTCGTTTGTTTGTCTCATCCACGCCATCATGGCACGGTGACGCAATCAGATTGAAGTGAAGACTGATCAAGACAGCAAATTGGCCTAGGGGTTCGCCGGCGCCTAAAATGGCGGCTGTTTTTACGGGATGGGAGGGTCGATGAGCGAGGCTGTGTGGGTCGTACTGTGCAACTGCCCCGACCGCCAGACCGCGGGTCGTCTGGCAGAACTGGCCGTCAAAGGTCGTCTGGCAGCCTGCGTCAATCGCCTGTCCGGGGTGGGTTCGGTGTACCGGTGGCAGGGTGCGATCGAGCAGGCGGAGGAATTCACGTTATTATTCAAGACGACGGCGGCCCGCTATCCTGAATTGGAGTCATTTTTGGTGCGCGAACATCCCCATGAAGTGCCGGAGATCATCGCTTGGCCAATTGAGCGGGGCTCAAGCGCTTATCTTGACTGGGTAAGGAGCGAGACCGACGGGGGTGCGCTCGCGTGACCTCACGATCAAGGTGGCTGGCGACGCGGTTGCTGCCACGATTCATGTTCCTGCTCATCCTGGCCTCGCCGTTGTGCGTCCAGGCCGAGGGTCGCGGATTGCGAGAGCTCTTGGGGCTTGCGCCGGTCGAAGCACCTTTCCTTCGTGCTGATGAGGCCTTTACCGTTTCAGTGCAGCGCCTGAGTGATGGCGGTGTCCAGGCGCAGTGGACGATCGCGCCGGGATACTATCTGTATCGAGATCAAATCGAAGCCAGTCTCGATGGCCGGGATCTGGTCGCCGCGGATCAGGCGCTTATCCCCCCGGGCGAGCTCAAGAACGATCCCGAGTTCGGGCAGACCCAGGTATTTCATGACGAGTTGATCGTGCGCTTGCGCCCGCCCTTGGAAGGGGCTCGACTGGTTCTGGGCTATCAGGGATGTGCGGATGGTGGCGTGTGTTATCCGCCGATGATCCAGACTTTCGATCTCGAAACGTTGCCCGTGATCGAGGCGTCATCGATCGACCTCGATGCCTCGAACAAGGTACGTGATGGGTGGACCAAGTGGCGCGACGATCCGGCTCGGTTGGCGCACTTGCTCGAAATCGGCGGCTGGCAGACCAACCTGTTGATCTTCTATGGGCTCGGCCTCCTACTCGCCTTCACCCCCTGCAATCTGCCAATGATTCCGATCATTTCCGCATTGGTGGCGGGGACGCCCGGGAAGCGGTCCGCGTCGCGGGCCTTCATGCTGTCGCTGGCCTATGTGCTCTCGGTTTCGGTGGCCTATGCCGCGGCCGGGATGCTGACCGCTCTCCTGGGTGCCAATGTCCAGGCCAGCTTCCAGAATCCATGGGTGCTCTGGGGCTTCGCCGGTCTGTTCGCGCTGCTGGCGCTGGCGATGTTCGGGCTCTATGAAGTTCAGATGCCGAGTTTCATTCAGAGCCGGATCGATTCTTGGGTGAGGCGGGTGCGTGGCGGGACGCTGGCGGGGACGATGGCCATGGGGCTCCTGTCTGCGCTCATCATCGGGCCGTGTGTGGCTGCGCCGTTGGCGGGTGCCTTGATCTACATTGGCCAGTCCGGCGATGTCTGGCTCGGTGGCGCTACGCTGTTCTCGCTGAGTCTGGGGATGGGGACGCCCTTGTTGCTGGTGGGCACCTCGGCGGGTGTACTGGTGCCACGGGCCGGGCCATGGATGGTCTACGTGCAGCATCTGTTCGGTTTGATGCTACTGGCCGTTTCACTCTGGATCCTCAATCGTGTGCTTGCACCGTCATACAGTTTGATCCTTTGGGGGGTGTGGCTGATCGTTATCGGCGTCTGGCTCGGTGCGCTCAATCCGGCCAAGACTCCCGCTCGCCGGATCGGCCAGGGGTTGGCGCTGGGCATCGTCGTCTATGGGGCGTTCGTGATGGCAGGTGGCGTCTCCGGCGGCGATCGGTTCTGGATGCCGCTCAGCCATCTGCGTGGCCATGCAGGGGCCAGCGTGCAGGTGCCGTTCAAGCCCATCAAGACGGTGGCCGACCTGCGTGAGGAGCTGGACGGCGCGCGGCAACGAGGCCAAGCCGTGATGCTCGACTTTTATGCGGATTGGTGTGTCGACTGCGTCATCATGGAACGGACGACGTTCACCGATCCGCGTGTGGTGCAAGCCTTGCAGCCTGTGCTGACGCTGCAGGCCGATGTCACTGCCAATGACGATGAGGATCGGGCCTTGATGGCGCATCTGGAAGTCATCGGTCCGCCTACACTGTTGTTTTTCGATGCCTCCGGCGAGGAGCGGCGCAACTACCGGGTCGTGGGGTTGTTGCAGGCCGATCCCTTTCTGAGGCATCTGGAGGAGGCTTGGGTGGAGTCGGAGACGCAATGATCAACAAGCGAATCGCACGCTGGGTGATGCTGGCGCTGTTGGGCGTGGGTGCAGCCATGATCGGTGTCGAAGTCTGGCATGCCCGGCAAACACCGGTGGTTGCCGAGTCTGCTCCAAGCTTTGCGTTTCCGGATCTGGATGGGCGAGTTTGGCCGAGCGACACATGGCAGGGGCGCGTCGTGCTGATCAATTTCTGGGCCTCCTGGTGCGCGCCATGCGTGAAGGAAGTTCCCACACTGATCGACGCTCAGCGACAGTGGGGCGACCGAGGACTCCAGGTTCTGGGTATCGCGCTGGATCAAGGCGAACCCGTGCGCGCGTTTGCCGAGCGCCTGACGATCAACTATCCGGTTTTGCTGGCGGGAATGGATGGCTTCGACCTCTCTCAGTCATTCGGCAATGAGACATTATCGATTCCCTACAGCGTGGTCCTGGACCGCAATGGCCGTGTTCGACATCAGCACCTCGGCATTGTCAGCCCCGAGCAGTTGGCTCAATGGGTTCCCCCGCTTCTTGCCGAGCCGGTTGCGTCAGAGGCATCCCCACGGGCAGAATGACCCCGAAATAGCAGGATGATCGGCGCAGTTCGCTGCCCTTAGTGCGTATTTCTCTGGAGTATATCGCTCGCCATGGCCCAGTTGCTGCTGCTCAACGGCCCGAATCTCAATCTACTGGGACGGCGGGAGCCGGCGCGTTACGGCCGGGTCAGCCTGGATCAGATCGTGAGTCGGCTGACGGAGCGCGCCCAGCATGCCGGACATGTTCTGGAGGCATTCCAGAGCAACGCCGAGGGCGAGATGATCGATCGGGTGCAGCAGACATTGGGCGATGGTACCGATTTCATTCTCATCAATCCCGGTGCGCTGACACATACCAGCATCGGTCTGCGTGATGCGCTGCTTGCCGTTGATCGACCGTTCATCGAGATTCATTTGACCAATATTCATGCGCGCGAGCCTTTTCGTCGGCATTCCTACCTGTCCGATGTGGCAGTGGGGGTGATCTGTGGCTTGGGTGATGTGGGCTACGATCTGGCTTTGGAGGCCGCCTTGCGCAGCCTCTCTTCGTGAAACAAACCGCGCTTTGCAGATCGCTGCGACGCGCACCTGACCAGGAAACGTGGGTGACATGGATATCCGCAAAATCAAGAAACTGATTGAGCTGCTGGAGGACTCCGGTCTCAGTGAGATCGAGATCAAAGAGGGCGAGGAAAGCATCCGGCTGAGCCGGAATACGGCGGTGTCGATGGCGCCCGCGCTGCCCGCGCCTTCGGTTGCGCAACCGGTTCAGCCGGTTTCGACGGTCACCGCCGAAATGGCCCCCGAAGCCAGCACCGTGCCGTCCTTGCCGGCGGGCCAGACCGTGGTGGCGCCGATGGTCGGCACGTTCTATCGTGCCTCTGCGCCCGGTGCGCAGCCGTTTGCCGAGGTCGGTCAGACGGTCAAGAAGGGCGATACCCTGTGCATCATCGAAGCGATGAAGATGATGAATCCCATCGAATCGGACCTCGACGGCACCGTCGCGGCGATTTTGATCAACAACGGGGAGCCGGTGGAATACGGGCAACCCTTGTTCGTGATCCAGTAAGTCCGGGCGCGCCATGTTCGACAAGATCGTCATTGCCAATCGCGGCGAGATCGCGCTGCGGATTTTACGGGCCTGCCGGGAACTGGGCATCAAGACCGTTGCCGTGCATTCCACCGCCGATCGCCAACTTCAGCACGTGTTGCTGGCCGATGAAACCGTCTGCATCGGGCCGGCGCCTTCGGCGCAGAGTTACCTGAACATGCCGGCATTGATCGCCGCGGCCGAGGTGGCGGATGCCGAAGCCATTCATCCGGGCTATGGGTTTCTTTCCGAGAACGCGGATTTCGCCGAACGGGTGGAGCGCAGCGGGTTTGTCTTCATCGGGCCGCGACCGGAAACCATTCGTCTGATGGGCGACAAGGTCTCGGCCATCCGCGCCATGAAGGAGGCGGGCGTGCCCTGCGTGCCGGGCTCGGGCGGGTCGCTGTCCGAGGACGCAGCTGAAAACGCCGCCATTGCGCGTCGCATCGGTTACCCGGTATTGATCAAGGCTGCAGCCGGCGGTGGCGGGCGCGGTATGCGGGTCGTGCATGGGGAAGCGCATCTGGCCGCCGCCATCGTGCTGACGCGCACCGAGGCGCAAGCCGCTTTCGGGGATGGCACGGTCTACATGGAGAAATACCTGGAGCGACCCCGTCACATCGAAATCCAGGTACTGGCGGATGGTCAAGGTCACGCGATTCACCTGGGTGAACGCGATTGCTCCATTCAGCGCCGCCATCAGAAGGTGATCGAGGAGGCGCCGGCGCCGGGTATCACGGTCGAGGAGCGCAATCGCATCGGACAGGTGTGCGTCGATGCCTGCCTGCGCATCGGTTATCGGGGCGCCGGCACCTTCGAGTTCCTGTATCAGGACGGCGAGTTCTACTTCATCGAAATGAATACGCGCGTCCAGGTGGAACATCCGGTGACCGAGATGGTGACGGGTGTGGACATCGTGGTCCAGCAGATCCTGATTGCCAGCGGCGTCCCGCTGGCCTTGCGTCAGGAGGACATTCAGCTGCGCGGCCACGCCGTCGAATGTCGCATCAACGCCGAGCATCCGCGGACGTTCGTGCCGTCACCCGGACCGGTCACGCACTATCACGCGCCGGGCGGTCCGGGCATCCGTATGGATTCCCATCTCTATAGTGGGTATCAGGTGCCGCCCCACTATGATTCGCTGATCGGCAAGCTGATCGCGCATGCCGACACTCGGGACAAGGCCCTGGCGCGCATGCACACCGCGCTGGACGAACTGGTGGTGGAAGGCATCCAGACCAATGCACCGCTCCACAAGGAGCTCGTCCAGGATGCTGGATTCCAGGGCGGCGGGGTCAGCATCCATTATCTGGAGAAGAAACTGCAGGGCTAGCCCCTTGCCGGAGGAAAGCGGTGCCGTGGCAGCAACTGGTCTTGGAGATCGGTCCTGATCAAAGCGAGTCGTTCGAGGATTGCCTGCTGGCTGCAGGCGCGTTGGCGATCTCACTGGAGGACCGGGCCGATCAGCCGCTCTTCGAGCCGCCGCCCGGCGCAACGCCGCTGTGGGATCGGATACGGCTGACGGCCCTGCTGCCGCAGGACGCCGATCCCGTGAAGCTGCTGCTGGAACTGGCGGCTCAGTGTCATCCGTCACCCTTGCCACCGCATCGCGTCGTGTATCTTGCCGATGAAGTCTGGGAGCGCGCGTGGTTGAAAGATTTTCAGCCACTGCGATTTGGCGAGCGCTTGTGGGTCGTGCCAAGCGTGCACACTCCGCCCGATCCGGGCGCCGTCAACTTGCGCCTCGATCCGGGACTGGCATTCGGGACCGGGACCCATCCCACCACGGCGCTGTGTCTGGAGTGGCTTGCCCGAGCGGATGTGACCGGTCAGCGCGTCATCGACTATGGCTGCGGTTCGGGGATTCTGGGAATCGCGGCGGCGCTCCTGGGCGCGGCGCAGGTGGCTGCGGTGGACATCGATCCGCAGGCATTGACCGCAGCGCAGGATAATGCCCGCCGCAACGATCTTGCCGGTCGCATTCGGAGCGGATCTCCCGAGGATTTGAGCGAGCCCGCCGAGCTGCTCCTCGCCAACATTCTGGCTGGTCCTCTGGAGGTGCTGGCGCCGCGCTTTCGCAGCCTGCTTGTGCCCGGCGGGTGGTTGGTGATGGCCGGACTGCTGTCCCGTCATGTGGCGCCCTTGCAGGCGGCCTATGCGGACTGGATCGACCTGCATCCGGTTGCGGAACGGGAAGGCTGGGTCTGCTTGGCTGGGCAGCGCGTCGCGGGCTGAGGGGAGGGATAGGGCATGTATGTCGATTGCCCGGCATGTCAAACCCGTCTCGAAGTCCGAGCTTCCCATCTTCGCGCGGCGCGCGGCATGGTCTGCTGCAGCATCTGCAAGCATCATTTCGACGCATTGGAAGGTCTGCATGACGACGATCCGCTCCCCCGTTCGCCGCTGCCGGTGGAGTCGATCGATGCAGGCGATACGAAAGTCAATCCGGTTGGGTTCGATCAGGCGCCCGATCCGCAGGCCGACACGATGGAGTGGCCCACGGTAGAGGTCGTGGAACCGACGAGACCGGATGCGCCGGTGAGACGGCGGATCGATCCGGCAGACTGGCGCTGGCTGACGATGGGCGTGTTGGCTGGTGGATTGCTTGGGCTTCAGGTGCTGATGGTGTTCGGACCACGCTGGCTGGCCGATCCGGATTGGCGGCCATTTCTCGATTGGAATTGCGCCCGGTTGCAGGCGATCGGGGTGAACTGCAGGCTGCCGCCCTTGATCGATCTGCGCCAATTGACGGTCGATGCGCACCGGTTCACCACCCATCCCCAGCGCAATGGCGGGTTGTTGTTCGAGGCGGAATTAGTCAACCATGCGTCCTACGCTCAGGGGTACCCACGGCTCCGTTTGAGCGTCGAGGATCCCTGGGGGGGCGCCATGGCCATCGGAACCTTCGGTCCGGAAACCTATGTGCCCGAATTCGCGGCACGTGGTGCGGTGCTGGTGCCCGGGGAGCGCGTGCCAATTCGTCTCGAACTCCTTGATCCGGGGCGGGAAGCGGCGGGATATCGTTTTGAACTGGTCGAACCTGAGTGAGTGGCGCCGGTCGGATCCGGTCTTGAGCGATCAAGTCAGTCTGCTTAAGATGAGCGGATTGAGAATCGGCTTTGGTGGCTTCTTGGGGGATTTCCGGGGTGGTTTCTGGGGTGGGGCGTGTGCCCCATGCGGGTGCCCTGCCGGGAGTCGGTGACCACAGACGTCGAAGGGATCGAGCGGTCTATGGATTCAGCGCAACAAGCGGCCGCATCGGTCGAGCCGGTTTATGAAGAGCTTCCCCTCCGGATCTGTGTCGAGCGCGCGGTGAGCCGCTATCTGCATGAGCTGGGGGGATTCTACACCGGGGATATGCACCGGCTCGTGATTGAAGAGGTTGAGCGTCCGCTGCTCGAACAGGTGATGGCCCACGTGGCCGGCAATCAAACCCAGGCCGCTGAGATTCTGGGCATCAATCGCGCGACGCTGCGCAAGAAGCTGCGACATTATCAAATCACCGGCTGAAGCGCGGATCCGCATCCAGCCACCTGTTCCATATCCGTGCCGGAGCTTGCCTTATGGCCAGTAGTGACCGTTATGCTCTCATCAGTGTTTCCGACAAGACCGGCGTTGCCGAGCTGGCGCGGTGCTTGGCTGCCCAAGGCATCCATATCCTCTCGACCGGCGGCACGGCGCAGCTGCTGAGCCGCGAAGGGGTGCCGGTGATCGAGGTCTCCCGGCATACCGGATTTCCCGAGATCATGGATGGCCGCGTCAAGACGCTGCATCCGCGCATCCACGGCGGCCTGCTCGGGCGGCTGGATCGGGATGCCGACCTGATGGCGCTGCATGGGATTGCCGCCATCGATTTTCTGGTGGTCAACCTCTATCCCTTTGAACGCACCATTGCCCAGCCGGGCTGCTCGCTGCACGACGCCATCGAAAACATCGATATCGGCGGGCCGGCCATGATTCGGGCGGGCGCCAAGAACCACGATCGGGTGACTGTGCTGGTCGATCCGTCCGACTACACCGGATTTGCGCAGGAACTGGAGCAGGGGGGCGCGATCACGGCCCAGCGCCGATTCCAGCTTGCGGCCAAGGCTTTTGCGCATACGGCGCGCTACGACAGCGCCATTGCCGGCTATCTGAGCGCCATCGACGACTCCGGCCAGCGTGCGGCGTTTCCGGTGACCTTGGGTGGCCAATGGCACAAGATCCAGGATCTGCGCTATGGGGAAAATCCCCATCAACGCGCCGCCTTCTACCGCGCGGCACATCCGGGGCAGGCCGAAATCGCCGGCGCTGCCCAGGCTCAGGGCAAAGCGCTCTCCTATAACAACATTGCCGACACCGATACGGCTCTGGAGTGCGTCAAGACCTTCGATGAACCGGCCTGCGTGATCGTCAAGCATGCCAATCCCTGCGGCGTGGCGGTGGCCGAAAGCGCTCTGGTCGCCTACGAGCGAGCCTATGCGACGGATCCCACTTCCGCCTTCGGCGGTATCATCGCCTTCAATCGTCCGCTCGACGAGGCGACCGCCCAGGCGATCATTGCGCGTCAGTTCGTCGAAGTCATCGTCGCCCCGGAGATCAGCGCTGGCGCGCTCCAGGTGTTGTCGACCAAGCCCAATGTGCGCCTCCTGAACTGTGGCCCGCTGCCTCCGGTTCCGGTCCCAGCCTTGGAATGGCGCAGCGTCGCCGGCGGCATGCTGGTGCAGGATCGCGATCTGGCGACCCTGTCGGCCGAGCAGCTCAAATGCGTCACCCGTCGCGCCCCGACATCAACGGAGATCGCCGACCTGCTGTTTGCCTGGCGCGTTGCCAAGTTCGTCAAGTCCAATGCCATCATCTATGCCCGCGAGGGACGCACCATCGGCGTTGGCGCCGGTCAGATGAGCCGGGTCTACAGCGCCCGTATCGCCGCCATCAAGGCGGTCGACGAAGGGCTTGCGGTTGCCGGATCGGTGCTGGCCTCGGATGCCTTTTTTCCGTTCCGCGACGGCATTGACGCGGCTGCCGACGTCGGCATCACGGCCGTGATCCAGCCGGGTGGCTCGATGCGCGATGCAGAGGTCATCGCTGCGGCCGATGAACATGGCATGGCCATGGTATTCACCAGCGTCCGTCACTTCCGCCACTGAGCGCGCATGCCCGCTGTGATATGCTGTGCCCCCCTCCCGGGCGCTCGCTCGCCCATCGTTGAATGGCAATTCGGATGAAAGTGCTCGTCATCGGCGGCGGTGGCCGCGAACATGCCCTGGCTTGGAAGTGCGCCCAGTCGGCGCTGGTGGAGCGCGTCTATGTCGCCCCCGGCAATGGCGGAACGGCGCTGGAGCCCAAACTCGAGAATGTGCCGCTGGCCGCAACCGAGCTGGACGGCCTCGTGGCGTTCGCGCAGCGCGAGGGCATCGCCTTGACCTTGGTCGGACCCGAGCAACCGCTCGTCGCCGGCGTGGTTGATCGGTTCCAGGCCGCCGGTCTGGCCTGTTTCGGACCGTCGCAGGCGGCTGCCCAGCTCGAAGGTTCCAAGGCGTTCAGCAAGGACTTCATGGCGCGCCATGGCATTCCGACCGCCCGTCATCGCAGTTTCGAGGACGCAGCGGCGGCCCACGCCTACCTTGACGAGGTGGGCGCGCCGGTCGTGGTCAAGGCGGATGGCTTGGCGGCGGGTAAAGGCGTCGTCGTGGCCCAGGATCTCCCCGAGGCGCACCAGGCCGTTTCGGACATGCTCGGTGGACAGTTCGGCAGCGCCGGCGCCCGGGTGGTGATCGAGGATTTTCTGGCCGGCGAGGAAGCCAGCTTCATCGTCATGGTCGGTGGTGGCGAGATCCTGCCGATGGCCACCTCGCAAGACCACAAGACCCGCGATGATGGCGACCGGGGTCCCAACACGGGCGGCATGGGGGCTTATTCCCCAGCGCCCGTGGTGACTCCCGCGCTGCACGAGCGCGTGATGGAAACCATCATCCGACCGACGGTGGCGGGCCTGGCCGCCGATGGCATTGCCTATACGGGTTTCCTTTACGCCGGCCTCATGATCGCGCCAGACGGAACTCCTCGGGTCCTGGAATACAACTGCCGTTTCGGAGATCCGGAGGCTCAGCCGGTGATGATGCGGTTGCGCTCGGATCTGGTGGCGCTGTGCCTTGCCGCCATCGAGGGACGACTGGATCAGATTGCCGCCCAATGGGATCCGCGTCCGGCCCTCGGAGTGGTGATGGCGGCGCAGGGCTATCCGGGTGAAGTGCGGCGCGGCGATGTGATCGAAGGCGTGCCGGCTGCCGAGAGCCTCGGCGCAAAGGTATTCCATGCCGCCACCCGCAGCGAGGGTGATCGCCTGATGACCGACGGCGGTCGCGTGCTGTGCGTCTGTGCGCTGGGAGATGATCTGGCTCAAGCCCAGGCGCTGGCTTACCGGGGTGCGAAGGTCATTCACTGGCCCGGCATGCATCACCGAACGGATATCGGCTACCGCGCGCTGGGCCGGATCTGACAACCGACGCGTCCGCCACCCGTCATTCCAGCGGCGGCGCGTCTCCTGCGGGCGGGTCCGAGTGAACGCTGATGCGTGAGATCAATACCTTGTCCACGCGATAGCCATCCATGTCGACCACTTCGAAGCGCAGCGCGCCGTGGATAAAGGAATCGGTGGCCTGCGGGACCCGACCCAGACTGTTCATCACGAAGCCGCCCAGAGTGTGAAATTCACTCGGCGTCTCGCCAATCCAATCGTGCGGAAGATCAAACGCATGCTGGAAGTTTTCCAGGGAGACACTGCCGTCGACCAGCCAGGATCCGTCCTCGCGTTCCATGATGCTGGCTTCTTCAGGGGTCTGCGGCAGATGCAGTTCGCCAATGATGGCCTTGAGCACATCCGTTAGCGTCACCAGCCCTTGCAGGTCGCCATATTCATCCACGATCAGTGCGATTTCCTGCCGTGCCTGACGAAATTTTTCCAACAGCCGCGCGGTGGTCATGGTCTCTGGCAGGTAGAGCGGCGGATGAACCGCTCGCTGCACTTCCTCCGGTGAGAAGGGCGCTCCCGCCAACATGCGCCGCATCAGGTCGCCTGCGGGCAGAATTCCCACGATCTGGTCCAGCTCGCCGCGGCAGACCACCAGCCGCGTATAATCACTGGCGAGCAATTCCTGGCGCAGTGTTTCGACCGATGCGTTCAGGTCGAGCGTGCGGATTTCATGGCGGGGCGTCATGATGGCCTGGATCGGCTGGGCATCCATCCGCATGACGTTCGCAACCAGTGTCTGTTCGCTCTCATGGAAGATCCCGGCTTCTGCGCCTTGACGCATGAGCATCCGGATCTCTTCCTCGCTGACCGAAGGTGCGGCATGTTGCCGGGCGCCCAGCACGCGCAGGATCCCATCGCTTGCGGTCGCCAGAATGACCACCAACGGCCGCGCAATGCGCGATATTGCATGCATGGGTGGGGCGATTCTGGACGCCACGCTTTCGGGGGCCAGAAGCGCCAGTCGTTTCGGAACCAACTCGCCGACCACCACGGACAGGAAGGTGAGGACGATAACGACGGTGCCGAGGGAGAGCGCGTGGGCATGGGGCGCCAGCGCGGGAAAGCCATTCAGCCAGACAGCGAGGGGGTCGGCCAGTGTCCGTTCACCGACGGCGCCGCTCAGGATGCCGACGGTGGTGATGCCGACCTGGATGGTCGAGAGGAAATTGGAAGGCGACTCATGTAGTGCCAGCGCCCTGCCCGCTCCCGGTTTCTCCCGCTCGGCAAGATGTTGGAGCCGGGCATGCCTAGACGATACGACCGCCATTTCCGACAGGGCGAACAGGGCATTGAGCAAGATCAGAACAGGGAGCAGCAATAAGTCCATTATGTGGGGCTGCACATCGCCGTGTGTCGGCGCCCAGCCTCGGAGGAAAAGGGGTTTCATCCTAATGCACGTCGTGCATGTGGGCAATTCGCTTGGCGGGGCTCTGCCGGCAACTGCTGCGGTCGGGTCGAGGCGCCGGGCGCTCGGGCTCGGGCAGAGCGCTGTTCCGCAAAGCGGCCCGGATCGCACGATCGGTACCGGAGGGCTTGAACCGGCCAAAGCGGCGGGCCGGACTCCGGCTCGGCGCTGGTGGCACGTGGCGCAGGTGATGTGGTGGGCCCTGCTGCTTGGCGCGCCCGTGCACGCTCAGGTGCGCGTCGTCGACGACACCAGTCTCCCGATCGAACTGGCCGAGCCTGCGCGCCGCATTGTCAGCCTGGCGCCGCACATCACCGAGCTGCTGTTCGCCGCCGGCGCCGGTGACCGCGTAGTGGGGGTGGTGGCCTACAGCAACCATCCGCCCGCCGCCCGCCGCTTGCCGTCGGTGGGCAGCTATACCGGGGTCGATACCGAAGCCATTCTAGCCTTGCGCCCGAATTTGGTGGTCGGCTGGCAGGGCGGTAACCAGCCAGCCGAACTGGACTTGCTTGCCGGACTGGGTGTCGCCGTCTATCGTACCGATCCGCGCACCCTGGCCGATATCCCGCGCGCGATTCGGCAATTGGGCCGGCTGGCCGGTACCCGTGATTCCGCCGAAGCTGCTGCGCGCACCTTCGAGGTGGGGCTGGCGGCGCTGGCTGAAAGCCACCGGAATGCGCGCCGGGTCAGCGTTTTCTACCAGGTCTGGGACGCGCCGATCATGACGGTCGGCGGTGATCACTGGATCAGCCAGATCATCGACCTGTGCGGCGGGACCAATGTTTTCGCAGCGTTGAAGGCGCCCACGCCGACCGTGTCGCTCGAAGCAGTGCTGGCAACGGCGCCTGAAGTCATCCTGACTGGTGGGATGGGCGATGTGAAACCGGCCTGGCTGGCGCAGTGGCGCAACTGGCCGCAGTTGCCCGCGGTTCGTTCGGGCAATCTCCATGTCATCAATCCGGACTGGCTGCAGCGAGCCGGTCCCCGCCTGCTGGATGGGGCTCGCGCGGTTTGCGCCGCGCTGGATCAGGCGCGCACCATCCCGCCGGCACGGTGACTCGTCGCCGCGATTCGCTTCCCATGCTGCGACCCTCTCCGGCACCTCTCGCCTTTAAGAGCGGCTTTGTGGCCAAGCAGCCTTTCCGTTGCGCCGCGGATGACGAGATCAATGACCAACTCGCGCTCTGCAGAGTCGCCCCGTGCGCTCAGCAAGGTTCCCGAAACCACTTTGGGCTTCTGGGTCATCAAGATCGCCGCCACCACCCTCGGCGAAACCGCGGGTGATGCGATGTCGATGCCCATGAACCTCGGTTATCTCATCGGTACGGCCGTATTGGCCGGAATTTTTCGGGCGGCGGTCATGGCTCAGATCCGGGCATGAGCGTTCCATCCCTTTCTGTACCGGGCCACGATCATCGCCGCGACGACAGTCGGTACCCACATGGCCGATTTTGCCGACCGATCCCTGGGTATGGGCTATGTGGGCGGATCGAGCATGCTACTGGCCCTGCTGCTCGGTTCGCTGTGGGGGTGGCACCGCGCACCCTGGGTAGCGTCGCCGTCAGTGCTCCGAAAGCCGAAGCGTTTTACTGGACAACGATCATGTTCTCGCAGACCCTGGGCACGGCCTTGGGCGACTGGACTGCGGACCCCGCCGGTCGCACACGCTGCTGTTCTGGGCCGCGTTCATCCTGACACGTCCGCTGGGCACGGTGGTGGGGGACCTTCTGGACAAGCCGCTGAGCGATGGCGGTCTGGCGCTGAGCCGCTATTTCGCCTCGGCAGCACTGATGGCGTTCACCCTGATCAGTATGTGCCTGTTCAGGCAGCGCGCCGCCACGCGATCGCATTGAAGAAATGGCCTGGCTCTAAAATGGAAGCGGTCACTGTCCATCCGCCCGCATGAGATCGCAGTCAGAGGTTTGATGAAGTGCCATGAATATCCGCCGTGCCGTTCCCGAGGATGCGGAAGCCATCAGTGCCCTCATCATGGGCTTGGCGCAACATTTTCTGTTGGAACCGAGTGGAAAGGGGGCGGAGCGCTTTTTTACAGGCGTGACGCCGCAAGCGATTCGGACCTATATCAGCCATCCGCGCTTTCACTATTTGGTGGCTGATCAGGGTGCAGCGCTTCTGGCAGCAGCGGCGCTCCGGGATGGTTGCCATCTTTTCCATCTTTTCGTCGCGCCATCTCATCAACGTCGGGGTATTGCCCGGTCCCTCTGGAGCGCCATCCGGGCGGCTGCAGCACCCGATGCGATGTCCCTGACGGTCAACGCCAGCCCCAACGCCGTAGCGGTATACCAGCGGTTCGGGTTTGTGGTCGTTGGGCCTCGCCAAGAGGTGGACGGCATTGCGTTCATGCCCATGCAGGCCCCCGCGAGCGCACAGGCGTTTTAGCGGGCTGTTGGACTTGCGCATATGGTCGAGGGGGCGCCGGGCGATTGCGTCTGATCGACGCTCGCATGCGTGCACGGCTACGGGATGAGCAGGAGCTTGCCGACGGTTTGGCCGCTTTCCAGCGCCCGATGGGCGGCCGCCGCGTCACTGAGGGTCAGTGTCTGGTGGATCAGGAGCTGCAGCTCGCCGGCGGCAAGCGCGGCGAAAACGGCTGTTGCATGCGCGCGCAGTGCGGTGGGCTCGGCGATGTAATGGAACAGGCTGGGACGGGTGAGGAACAGCGATCCGGCTGCCAGGCGGGCAGGGTCGACGGGCGGTACCGGGCCGCTGGCCTGACCGAACAGCACCAGCATGCCGCGCCGGGCCAGGGCAGCCAGCGAGGTGTCGAAAGTCGCCTCGCCGATGCCGTCGAACACGGCCCGCACGCCTTTCCCCGCCGTCCAGTCCCGGCAGGCGGTCAGCACATCCTCATGGCGGCGATCGATCACCCGCTCGGCGCCGGCCGCGCGAGCCAGCGGGATCTTGTCGGCATGCCCGACGGTGGTGATGACCCGTGCGCCGCGCGCCCGTGCCAACTGGATCAGCAGTCGCCCCATCCCGCCCGCGCCGGCATGAATCAGCACGGAGTCGCCGGGTGCGAGCGGGCAGGTTTCGGTGGTCAGGACGCGCGCAGTGAGGCCCTGCAGCAGCGCGGCAGCTGCCTGCTCGGCGGTCAGCGTGGCCGGGATCGGCACCAACCGATCGGTGGGCACGACGATCCGTTCGGCGTAGCTGCCCGGCACGCCTGCCCAGGCCACGCGATCCCCGATCTGCCAATCAGTGACGCCGGTGCCGAGGGCGCACACGGTCCCCGCCCCTTCCACGCCGGGCGTGAACGGCAGTGGCTGGGGATACAGGCCGCTCCGGTGATAACAGTCGATGAAATTGACGCCGACGGCCTCGACGTCAATGAGCACCTCCCCTGGCACAGGGGCAGGATCGGGCAGCGTTTCGAGGGCAAAGACTTCCGGGCCCCCGGTCTGGTGCATGCGAATGGCTTGCATGGCGCGCCTCCGGCAGGGAACGGGCTCAGGCTGATTTGAGCAGGGCAGGATCAATGGGCAGACGGCGGATGCGCACGCCGGTGGCGGCGAAGATCGCGTTGCAGACGGCGGGCGCAATCGGTGGTGTTGCCGGTTCACCCACACCGCCCGGCGCCGCGCCGCTGTCCACGATGTGGACCTCCACCTGCGGCATCTCGTTCATGCGCAACACTCGGTAGCGGTCGAAATTGCCTTCGACCACGGCGCCGTCCCGGATGGTAATGGCACCGAACAGTGCAGCGCTGAGGCCATAGGCCATGCCGCCTTCCATCTGCGCGCGCACCGTGAGCGGATTGACGACCTGGCCACAGTCGACGGCGATCACCACGCGCTGGACGCGCACCGCACCATCCGGCGCGACCACGACCTCGGCAACCTCACCGACGATGCTGCCGAACGACTCGTGCAGCGCGATTCCCCGTCCCTGTCCCGGCGGAAGTGACGCTTCCCAGTTGCTGGCCGTGGCCAGCTGTTCCAGCACGGCCCGGTGCCGGGGGTGATCGCGCAGCAGCCGTCGCCGGAACGTGACCGGGTCCGCTCCGCGCTGCGCAGCCAGCTCGTCGATGAAGCTTTCCACCGCAAACGCGCTGTGGGAATGGCCCACCGAGCGCCAGAAGCCGAGCGGCACCGTGTAGGGCCGCAGGGTCGCGAACTCGACGCGCAGATTGGGGATGGCATAGGGGTTCTCGCGCGCGCCTTCAAAGCCGACGAAATCGGGAATCATTCCTGTGGCCAGCGCCATGCTGCGGGCGACGACATTCTTGATCAGGCGCGGCGCCCGATTCGGCAGCGCCGCCGGCGCCAGATCAGGCACGGCCTGGGCGATGATCGAGGGCCCGGCCACGCGGTGCCGCCAGGCGAGGGGCTCGCCCTCTCCATCCAATCCGGCGGTGAAGTGATGGATGACCGGCGGACGGTAGTAATCGTGTGCGGTGTCGTCTTCGCGCGTCCAGATCACTTTGACGGGGTGCGGGGTCTTGAGTGCGCAGGCCACGGCTTCGGCGATGAAGTCGTTCGCCACCCGGCGACCGAATCCGCCGCCGAGATGCGTGGTGTGCACGGTGACATCGGCCACGGCAAGACCGGTCAGTGCTGCGGCGGTGTCGCGCGCGCCGCCTTGGTTCTGCGTCGGCGCCCACACCTCGCAGCGGCCGTCATGCACCCAGGCCGTGGCGTTCATCGGCTCCATGGTGGCATGCGCCAGCAGCGGCACTTCGTAGTGCGCCTCGAGCGTTTGCGGCGCCTGCGCCAGCACCTCCAGCGGATTGCCATCCTGGCGGACGCGCAGGCCGGATTCGGCGACGAGTGCGCGCAGTGCGGTACTGACCTCGGGGCTGTCGGCGGCCGCGGCGGCCGGCGGTTCCCAGGTGATCCTCAATGCGTCGCGACCCGTGCGCGCGGCCCAGTAGCCCTCGGCCAGCACGGCGACTCCCGCGGGAATGGTGAACACTTCCCGAACACCGGGCACGGCCTGCGCAGCAGTGGCATCGAAGTGTTGCAGGCGGGCGCCGAAGACCGGTGGGCGGGCGATACAGGCGACGAGCAGATCCGGCAGGTCGACATCGATTCCAAACTGCGCCCGGCCGGTGACCTTTTCCAAGGCGTCGAGCCGGCGTTGGTCGTGGCCGATGAGGCGGAACGCATCCCGCGCTTTCAGTGCGACTTGGCGCGGGACGGGTTGGCGTGCGGCATCCGCAGTGAGTGTGCCATAGCGGACCGAGCGACCGCTGGCGTCATGATGGATGGCCCCGGCCTCGGCGCGACATTCCGCCACCGGCACCTGCCAGCGCGCCGCGGCGGCAGCCCGCAGCATCTCCCGCGCGGTGGCGCCGGCCTGCCGCAGCGGCTCCCAGGAGGTCATGACCGAGGTACTGCCACCGGTGGCCTGAATGAACATCATGGGGTTGTCATAGGCGCGATCGGCCGGGGCAAAGGCGACGGAGACCGCTGCGAGGTCGACTTCCAGTTCCTCGGCGATCAGCATGGACAGCGCGGTGAGAACGCCTTGTCCCATCTCTGAGCGGCCCACCAGCAAAGTGATGGTGTCATCTGGATCGATGCGGATCCAGGCATTGGGCGCGAAGCGGCCCTGCGCGTCCACCACCGGTTCCGGACCACAGCCGGTGAGTTGCAGGCCCAGTACCAGCGCGCCGCCGGTCGCGGCTGTGAGCTGCAGGAACTGGCGGCGGTTGAGGTCCGTCGGCGCGCTCATGGCTCAGCCCTCCCGTGTCAGCGCGGCGGCCCGACGGATGGCTTGGCGGATTCGGTGGTAGGTTCCGCAGCGGCAGATGTTGCCCGCCATGGCCTGGTCGATTTCGGCATCGCTGGGATCCGGGTTGCCGGCGAGCAGAGCGGCGGCCGACATGATCTGCCCGGATTGGCAGTAGCCGCATTGGGGCACGTCCGTTTCCAGCCAGGCGCGCTGGACAGGATGGAGATTGGATCCCGCGAGTCCTTCGATCGTTGTAACGCTTTGTCCCGCAACAACGGCGAGCGGTGTCACGCACGATCGAATCGGTGAGCCGTTTAGGTGAACGGTACATGCGCCGCACAGCGCCATGCCGCAGCCAAATTTGGTGCCGGTCGATTTGCAATCTTCCCGCAACACCCAAAGCAGCGGTTTTTGTGAATCTGCCGCGATTTCGACGGGCTTTCCATTCAGCTCGAAGGCAATCATGGGGGACCTGCGTTGGGCGATCGGTCAGTGGGCTGTTAAAGTAGCATATTCAATAGACTTGCCAATGCACGTGGTGCGTCGCATGGAGGCGGCGCTGTTCATGTCGAAGAACCAACAATTCGAACAAAAAGCGCAGCAGCTCCGGATTCAGCGTTATTCTCTGGCGGCCGCTTCCTATCTTATCGGTGGCCTTCTGCTGCTGGCCGTCAGTGTGCTTGGCGGCGGCATCATTCCGGTAACGGCCGATGTGGTGCTGATGTTCATGGCGCTGGCTCTCGGAACCAACAGCGTTTTCTACCTGCTGTTCCGTAGCGGCGCCAATCTGCGCTTCGCCGACCCCAGCCTGACCATTCCCCAAATGGCTTCCGGCATCGCATTGATCACGTTTCTGATGTACTTCGCGGGATCTTATCGCGGCCTCATGTCGATTTTCTATCTGGCCGTCATGACATTCGGCCTGTTTCATCTCAATACTCGCCAGCTGCTCGGCCTGAGTGCCTATACGGTGGCTTGCTTCAGCGCCATGGCGGTGCTTCTCAAGTTGAATCATCCCGAATCGATCGCCTTCATGGATCTGTTTGCCCAATTGTTGGTGCTCGGGGGATTGCTGCCGTGGTTTGCGGTTCTGGGCGGACACATCAGCACCTTGCGGCGGCGACTGGTTGAGGGCAATCGGCGTCTGGAACACGCGCTGGAGCAAATTCGCCAAATCGCCATTCAGGATGATCTGACCGGCACGTTCAATCGCCGGCATCTGATCGATCTGCTGATGCATCAAAAGGCGATTGCCGATCGCGGGCAGTATCGATTCAGTCTGTGCATGCTGGACCTCGACTATTTCAAGCGCATTAACGACCAGCACGGCCATCTGGTTGGGGATCGTGCCTTGCAGGTGGTGGCGGAGGTGCTGCGCCAGCAGATCCGGGTCGGCGATATTCTCGGGCGTTACGGCGGCGAGGAGTTTCTGGTTCTGTTGAGCGAAACACCGCTGGCGCGTGCCGCCGACACGGCGGAGCGGTTGCGCCTGCAGATCGAGTTGGACGGCGCCCGCTCGATGCCGGTCAACGTGAGCGTGACGGCATCCATCGGGGTGACCGAATACGTCCCCGGCGAATCAATCGAGACGGCTCTGGATCGCGCAGACCGCGCGCTCTACCGCGCAAAGGCGGCCGGGCGAAACTGCGTTCAGGTGGAGGCTCCGCCAGATGGCGACCCGTCGCGCCGATTCGTTCCAGCGGGCTGAGCGGGGCCGGCATACCGGCTGGCGATTCCGCAGTTCGCGGGTAGAATGCCCCCATCAATCGGATTGATCCAATGAGGGCTTTATGAAACCGAGAGTGCTGTTCGCTCTGATGGGGATCGTGACTTTGCCCGTGACGGCGGCCGAGTTGTCTCCCTACGCCACCAAGGCCGGTCAATGGGAGATGACGACCCGCCACAACGGACAGGCCCTGCCTGTGATCCGCACCTGCGTGGATGAGGAAACCGCTGCCAAGGCCGAAAGGAATCTTGCCAGTTCGGACGTTCCATCCGAATGCAAGGTAATTTCACAAAAGGCCACCGGTGCAACCACGCGCTTCGAGTATGCGTGTGAGGAGGATGGCAAAACGGTGCACCTGCGAGGCCAGGGGCGCCGCGTCAGCGAGGATGCGTTCGAGTCACGCGTCGAGACCCTGGAAGGAAATCAGGTCGTCGCGATCACGGAAGTCTCGGGACGATGGTTGGGACAATGCCCGGCGCAAGGCAAGAATACCGTCGATATCCCCGGAATGGGGCAGATGGATATGGACCAGCTGAAGCGAATGGCCGAGGAATGGGGGGCGGGAGCCGAACGGTAAGGCCCGGCGCTGCCCAGTGTCCGGAGCCGAACTTGCCGGTCCCGCTATCCGAGCAGCTTCCGTTCGATCCCAAAGGCGGGCATACGCTGCGGGAGCTCGATGAGCAGGCGGGATTGGCCAAGGGCAGCGCGTTTCGCGCCTTCAAGGCGCTCGCATTGCGCGATGGCGTGGACTATCGCGTGCTGCACCCGGATGTGGACAGCGCGGCCTTTGCACGGTTGCGCGAGGCGGGTCGGCTATACCCCGGCGCCCTGCGGGCCATTGTGCTGAGCGATGCAGCGGGCAAGCGGGTCGCACGCGCTTTGCAGCAGGGAAAGCCGGCGGCAAATCGGTGATCGGGCAGCGGCGCACGATCACGCGGCCGCCGGTCAGGACCGGAACAATCGGCTGTGCTGGTGTTCATGCCAGGCGCTGGCCAGGGCCTGGCCAGACAGGCTGGCGCCCAACGCATCGTCGGGAAGCGACCACGCTTGTTCCACGCCGGCGCCGATGACGGCGTGCAGTCGGCCCAGTAGACGCTGGGCGCCGGTCTGGCCCAATACGCCCAGTTTGATGAGTGCAGCAGCCTGGTTCTCGCTGAAGGCCCAGAGGTAGCCCACCGCGGTCGTGCGAGCGGTCAGTCTTGCGTGCACTGCGGCCAGTGCGAAGGCCGCGGCGTAGCTCAGAGGCGCTTGGCCGTGCCGGGTTTGCCATTGCTGCATCACCGGTGCGTCCAGACTGACCAGCAATCGGCCCAGTGCCGCGCCGATCTGGGTGTCTTCCTCCCACAGTTCACGGCTTTCGCGGCATGCCAGCAGCCACGCGTTCCATGATGCGGCGAGCTCAAAGCGTTCGATCGTCAGGGCCTCGTGCAGCCGCCGGAGTACCGGGATATCCAGATAGGCCAGGCCATGCGTCAGGACGCCATCCAGCCATGCGGCGGCCTGGGCTTCGGTACGGATCCAGCCTTGGTCAACGGCTGATTCGAGGCCCTGCGACCAGGCAAAGGCGCCGATCGGCAGGCTCGGGCTGGTCAGCTGCATGAGGCGCAGCAAGCCAGTCTCGTCCAGCCCGCTGGTCATGGGCTGGGGTGCATCGCCGGGTGGTGGTGATGCGCGTGACCGCCCCCCTCGTCGTAGGCGCCGGATTCTGGTTCGAATCGGGCCTGCTCATGAGTGACGGTGAGTCCCAGCCGAATGGCCAGATCATCCAGCACATGATCATGCCGGTAACGGAGCCAGTGGGCGGTGATCTGCAGCGGGACATGGCGATTGCCCAGGTGGTAGCAGGCCCGCGCCAATTGCAGCGGATCGGCCGTGTGCACGGTCGACACCGCTTCCTTGGCAGCGCACACGGTTACGATCCGGCCGTGTGCGTCGCGCAGCCGATCGCCGTGTTGCAAGACCGTCCCGCGCGGCAATAGCAAGGCATATTCCCGGCCATCGTCCAGGCGCACGCGCTGACGGCTGCGCTGGCGCGCATCGAACGCCAACGTGAGGGTGCCTCCTGCGGGGCATTCGCCTGTCGACTCATCGGGCGCCAGGCGTTCGCGGATTTCCAGCATGATCGCGCACTCTCCGGATGTAGTGGTGCGGCCCCGCGCGTTTGGCGGTGCCGCTGGGGGCGAGAGCAGGATTATCCCATCTCCACTGTGAAAGTCAGCGCCGCTCCCGGTCGGCAGGAGGATGTTCCGCTCGGTGTTCGTTGACGTGCCGATGCGAATTGTTCAAACTCGAGGATCCTCCCCCGATGACCTAGTTTTGTCACATCATGTCCGCCCGTATCGCCCGTGTTGAACGAGGCACGCTTGAAACCCGGATCAGTGTCGAGTTGAATCTGGACGGCAGTGGCGTTTCGCGCTTGGCCACTGGCTTGCCGTTTTTCGACCACATGCTCGACCAGATTGCCCGCCATGGAGCGCTCGATCTCAGTATCGCGGCGCAGGGTGACCTTGAAGTCGACGCCCATCACACCGTCGAGGACGTCGGCATCACGCTCGGCCAGGCGCTGGCCCAGGCACTGGGGGACAAGAAAGGCATCGTGCGTTACGGGCATGCCTATGTTCCGCTGGATGAGGCGCTGTCGCGGGTGGTGATTGATTTTTCCGGGCGGCCGGGCCTCGAGTACACGGCGGATTATCCCCGCGCGCGGATTGGTGCATTCGATGTGGATCTGATCCGCGAGTTTTTTCAGGGATTCGTCAACCACGCCCAAGCCACGGTTCACATCGACAATCTGAAAGGGCGCAACGCCCATCATATTGCCGAGACCATTTTCAAGGCCTTTGGTCGCGCGCTGCGCCAAGCTGCGGCCTTTGATGAACGCCAGGCACAGGTCATCCCCTCCACGAAGGGAAGTCTTTAACCTCATCGGATTACCGCGATGCCGACCCTCGCGATCCTGGATTACGGAATGGGCAACCTGCATTCCATGGCCAAGGCCTTGGAGCGCGTCGCGCCCGATACCCGGATTCTGATTACCCAATCTGCTGCCGAACTGCGCGCAGCCGATCGCATCGTCTTTCCGGGCCAAGGCGCCATCGGCCATTGCCGGGTCGAGCTGGCCCAGCGCGATCTGCTGGGGCTGCTCCCCGAGCTCGCCCGCGAGAAACCCACGCTGGGCGTTTGCCTCGGCTTGCAGGCCGCGCTCGAGTTTAGCGAGGAAAACGGCGGCACTCCGGGACTGGGGCTGTTTTCGGGTCGGGTGCAGCGGTTCCCGGCTGGCATCCCGGAAGGGCCGGGGCTTCTCCCGATCCGTATTCCGCACATGGGGTGGAACCGCGTCGACCCCACCCGACCGCATCCCCTGTTTGAAGGAATCCCACCGGGAACGCGGTTTTACTTCGTGCACAGTTACTATGCCCCGGCGGGAACCGCCGAGGTGGCGGCGGTCAGCCATTATGGCGTGCCGTTCGCCGCTGCCATGGGTCGGGGCAGTTTTTTTGCGGTACAGTTTCATCCAGAGAAAAGCCAGCATGCCGGCTTGCGCCTGTTGGCCAATTTCAGCCGCTGGGATGGTTCCACTCCGGCGCCTGTTTCCTGATCCGAGGTCTGTCATGCTGCTCATTCCCGCCATCGACATCAAAGACGGTCAATGCGTTCGCCTGCGTCAGGGCCGAATGGACGATGTCACCGTTTTTTCCGATGATCCCGTCGCGGTCGCCGATCGTTGGGTCAAGACGGGTGCCAAGCGCCTGCATTTGGTCGATCTGGATGGCGCAGTGCAGGGTCGGCCGGTCAGCCGCGAGATCGTCTCGCGCATCTGTGCGGCCCATCCCGATGTCCCGGTGCAGATCGGGGGCGGAATTCGGGATGAGGAAACGGTTCAGGACTACCTGGATGCCGGTGCACGCTACGTCATCATCGGTACCAAGGCGGTCAACACACCCCATTTCATCAACGATCTGTGCATGGAGTTTCCGGGACACATCATCGTCGGCCTGGATGCCCGCAACGGCAAGGTCGCTATCGATGGCTGGTCCAAGCTGTCCCACCACGATGTCATCGATGTCGCCCGGCGTCTGGAGGACGATGGCGTGGAAGCGATCATCTACACCGACATCGGTCGGGACGGGATGATGGACGGGGTCAACGTGGACGCCACCGTCGAGCTGGCGCGCAGTGTGCGTGTCCCGGTGATCGCCTCGGGTGGCGTGCACTGCCTGGACGACATTCGCGCATTGTGTGCCGTGACCGATGAAGGCGTCATCGGCGCCGTGATCGGTCGTGCGCTGTATGAAGGGTCTCTTGATCTGGCTGCTGCCCAGCGGCTCGTCGTCGGCCTGGGGGGCTGAAGTGGCCCTTGCCAAGCGCATCATTCCCTGTCTCGATGTGGACGGCGGGCGCGTCGTCAAGGGTGTGCGCTTCGAAGGACTGCGTGATGCCGGGGATCCGGTGGAAATTGCGCGTCGCTACGATGAGCAGGGTGCGGACGAACTCGCTTTCCTCGATATCACGGCCAGTCACCAGGAACGCGACACGCTGATTCATATGGTGGAAGCCGTTGCGGCGCAGGTGTTCATTCCGCTCACTGTCGGCGGCGGGGTGCGTCACTGCGCCGACGTGCGGCGGCTGCTCAATGCCGGGGCGGATAAGGTTTCGATCAATAGCGCCGCCGTGGCGCGTGCGGATTTCATCCGCGAGGCTGCCGATCATTTCGGTTCCCAATGCATCGTGGTGGCCATCGATGCGCGTCGCGTACCCGGCACCGAGGCCGCTCCGCGGTGGGAAATCTACACCCACGGTGGGCGTCGGCCGACCGGTCTTGATGCCGTGGCCTGGGCCGAACGGATGGCTGAGCTCGGCGCTGGTGAGTTGTTGGTGACCAGCATGGATCGTGATGGAACCGGGTTGGGTTTCGACAATGCGCTCAATGAGGCCATTGCCCATCGTGTTGAAGTTCCCATCATCGCGTCAGGCGGTGTCGGGGGGCTTGAACACCTGCGTGATGGCGTTCTGGTCGGTCATGCCGATGCCGTGCTGGCCGCCAGTATCTTTCATTTCGGCACGCACACGATTCCCGAAGCCAAGCGGTTTCTCGCCGAGTCGGGAATCGAGGTACGCCTCGAATCAAAGGAAGCCGTTTGATGGGCATCGATGTCGAGTCCGTCGCTTGGAACCCGGATGGCCTGGTGCCGGCGATCGCTCAGGACGCCGCCACGGGGCAGGTGTTGATGCTGGCCTGGATGAACCGTGATGCGCTGCGCGAGACGCTGACTCGGGGCGAAGCCGTGTACTGGTCGCGATCGCGTCAGCGGCTTTGGCATAAAGGCGAGCGCTCCGGGCATGTCCAACAGGTGCATGAGGTGCGGCTCGATTGTGATCGGGATGCCGTGCTGCTGCGCGTGACCCAAAGGGGCGAGATCGCCTGTCATACCGGGCGTGCCAGCTGTTTCTACCACCGCTGGGCCGAGGGGCAGGGCTGGGTGCCGGTCGACCCGGTGCTCAAGGATCCAGAGGAAATCTATGGCGACTGAGGCGGCGCTCCAGCATTATCACGAGCTGGTGGAGGTCTTGCGAGCGCGGCGCGGGGCCAGTCCGGAAACGTCGTATGTCGCCCAGCTCTATGCCAAGGGGTTGGACGCGATCCTCAAGAAAATCGGAGAGGAAGCGACCGAGACGGTGATGGCGGCGAAGGACGGTGTTCCCGATGCTGTCATTCGTGAAGTCGCTGACTTGTGGTTTCATAGTCTGGTGCTCTTGGTACATCTGGATCTGGATCCGGATGCCGTGTGGGTTGAACTGGCCCGGCGCAGCGGGGTCTCAGGATTGACGGAAAAGGCCGCGCGGGGCAACAGCGCCCAGCGCAAGGAGTAAGGCGATGTTGGGTGGCGTCAGTATTTGGCAGCTTCTGATTCTATTGGTGATCGTGGTGCTGATCTTCGGGACCCGGCGCTTGGGCAGCATGGGTGGCGATTTGGGTGCGGCCATCCGCAACTTCAGATCGGCGATGTCCGACGAGGAGAGCGCAAAATCGACCGCCAAGTCCACGGGCACCTTGCCCGGTTCGTCGAGTCCGTCAGACCAGACGGCCGACCGGGTTCGGGACGAGACACACTCCGGTTGATTCCGCTCGCGTAACCCCGCCGAAACCGCGGGTCGCGCGCACCCATCGGGGAGTGCCGGGATGTTCGATATCGGCTTTTGGGAGCTGGTCCTCGTTTTCGTAATGGCTCTGGTGGTCCTCGGCCCGGAGCGGCTGCCCGCGGCTGCCCGGCAGATGGGCTACTGGGTTCGGCGCATCCGGGGCTTGGCCCACGTGGCGCAGCAGGAGCTGGAGCGTGAGCTCAAGGTCAGCGAGCTGCGCCAGCAATTGAAGGATAATCCCGACCTGCACAATCTGCGTGGCATCCGCGATGAGTTGCGCAGTCTCGATGCCATGGCGGGCCGTTCGATTCAGCCGCCAGCTGTGTCCGCCGCCGAGGAAGCCGAAATCCCGGCCGCTTCCGCACCGGATGCGGCGAACCAGGATTCACGTCCATGAACCCAGACGATCCCCAGGGGTTGACCGATCAGCCGCTGCTGAGCCACTTGATCGAGCTGCGCAGCCGTCTGTTGCGCTGCCTGTGGGTCGTGGGTATTTTGTTGGTGCCGTTGGCGTTTTTTGCCAATGACCTGTTTTCCCTGCTGGCCGCGCCGCTGCTGGCGAAACTGCCCGCCGGCAACAGTCTGATTGCCACGCAGGTGGTCACCCCATTTCTCACGCCCTTCAAGCTCGCCGCCGTGACCGCGATCTTTCTGGCCATGCCCGTTCTGCTTTGGCAGATCTGGTCTTTCGTCGCGCCAGGGCTGTATCAGCATGAGAAGCGCTTTGCCTATCCCATGCTGGTGATGAGCATCCTGCTGTTCTACGCCGGGGTCGCGTTTGCGTACTTCGTCGCGTTGCCCATTACGTTCGGTTTCATCACGCGCACGGCACCGCAGGGGGTGGCGGTCATGACCGACATCGCCGCGTACCTGGATTTCACCCTGACGGTGTTTTTTGCGTTCGGGCTCGCATTCCAGATTCCGGTGCTCACCGTGCTGTTGGCCTGGGCGGGGATCACCACGCCGCAGGCCATGACCCGCGCCCGGCCTTACGTGCTGGTCGGCGCTTTCGCTGCGGGGATGCTGTTGACACCGCCGGATGTGTTTTCGCAATCACTACTGGCTTTGCCGACCTATCTGCTCTATGAGCTGGGCATCGTTCTGGCGCGGGTCATGGTTCCCGGCGCGCTCGAGGTCGAAGCGCAGCGCCGGGATTCCCGCACCTCCTGAAGCGGCGCCGACGGTTATTCGGCAGGCGCTGCAGCGTCGTTCCGGGGACGGCCGTCCGCATCCACAATCTCTACCTCGCCCCAGCCCAGCGCCCGGATCTCGGGCTCGATTTTCCGCAGATCGCCGACCACGACCCAGGTCAGGCGGGACGGGTCGATCCAGTCACGGGCAACCTGGCTGGTCTGATCTGGCGTCAGCGCGCGGATATCCTGCACGAAGCGATCATAGTAGTCATCGGACAGATCATAGAGCGTGATGTTCTGGATGCCGCTGGCCACCTGGGCAGCGGTTTCGAACTGACCGGGCAGCTTCAAGGTCATGTTTTTCTGTGCCTTGTCCAGCTCATCGCTGCTTATGGGGCTGGATTTGATGATGCCATGGATTTCACGGGATATCTCGCGCATCGCGGCAGCGGTCTTGTCCTGCTGTACCGGGGCGTGGAGCATCCAGGGTCGGTGGCCCTTGGCATCGATCAGTCTCGAGCCGGCGCCATAGGCCCAGCCCTTCTGTTCCCGCAGGTTGAAATTGAGTCGGGAGGTGAACATGCCGCCGAGTACCGCATTGACCGCGCGGAAGGCCAGATCCTCCGGTGCGCCGGTGGGCGGAACCAGTTCGCCGGCCATGATCATGGACTGACTGTAGTCCGGCCGGTCGATGAGGAAAATACGCGGCTTGTCCGGCGACGGTGGCGTGGGCAGCGTCGTGGCGACTACCGCATCCTCCGGTGCCGTCCAGCTGCCCAGCGCCTGTTCCACCTGCTGTCGCAGGGTGTCCAGATCGATATCACCCACCGCGACCAGCACCGCCTCTTTGGGGTGAACATGCCGTTTGTAGAAATCCCGCAAGCTTTCCACCGTCGCATCCTGGACCACTGACTCATAGCCACTACCGGTCAGGGGTTGGCCATAGGGATGCTCGGGGCCATAGAGCAGGGGTGGCAACACGCGTTGTGCCATGCTCGAAGGCTGGGTCTTTTCCTGTGCGATGTCGGCCAGCCGCTGTTGTTTCAGCAGTGCCAGGCGGTCTTCCGGGAATGCCGGGTCACGCACGATTTCCGCGAACAGCGCCAGCGACGGTTCGAGCGTTTCGCGCAAGGACGACAGGCTGATGATCCCTGCATCCAGGGTGGCCGAAACACCGATCGTGGCACCAAGGCGCTCCGTTTCGGCAGCAATCTGCTGGGCGTCGCGCCGACTACTGCCTTCTTCCAGCATGTCCAGCGTCAAACCCGCCAATCCAGATCGGCTGGGATCGTCGCTGGCAAAACCGGCAGGGACCAGCAGGTCCAGCTCCACGGTCGGCGCGTTGGGTCGGCGCGCCAGAACGATCTGCAGCCCGTTATCCAGACGCGTGCGTTCGAGCGCCGGGAAATCCAGGTCCGGTGGCGCGGCGGTTGCGGGTAATGTGGCGCGATCCACATCCTCACCGAGCGCGGCATAGGCTGGATACGGCTCGACGGTAATGGTCAGACGATTGTCGCCCAGCCATTTTTGAACCGTCGCCTGCAATTGCCCGGGTGTTGCTTCGCGCAGCCGGGTCAGGTCGGTCTTCCAGAACTCCGGATTGCCGCTGAAGGTTTGGCTTTCGGCGAGGATCTGCGCCTTGCCGGCGAAGCCGCCGACCTTTTCGATGCCGCGCAGGAAGCCGGACAGTGCGCGCATGCGGGCGCGCTCGAGCTCATCCGGGCTGGGGCCTTCCTGGGCAAACCGGCTCAGTTCCTCGTTCGCAACCGCTTCGATGCGGGCGAGATCGACATCCGGGCGTGCGGTCACGACGAGGTAGATTTGCGAACCCAGCTCGCCCGAGCCGACCCCCAGGCTCACATCGGTGGCCAGCTGTTCCTGTTCCACCAGCCGCCGGTGCAGCCGGGATGTTTTTCCGGCCCCGAGCACCGTGGTCGCCAGATCGAGCGCGGGCAGGTCCGCATGGCCCCATTCGGGCACATTCCAGACCGCATAAAGCCGGCCCTGGGCGACCCGATCCTGCAGCGTTATCCGGCGTGGCTGGGCGAGCGGCGCGAAATTCTTGGCAGGCCGGGTCACCGGCGGGCCGGGCGGGATGGCGCCGAAGGCCTGACGTGCCTTGGCGATGGCGGTTTCCGTATCCACGTCGCCCGCGATCACGAGCACGGCATTGCTGGGACCGTAGTAGGTCTTGAACCATTCGTGGACATCCTCGACGGTGGCTCTATCGAGATCCTCCATCGAGCCGATGGTGGTCCAGGAATACGGATGGCCCGCCGGGTAGGTGTTCTGGGCGATTTGTTCCCAGACCTTGCCGTACGGTGCACTTTCACGCTGGCGCTTTTCGTTCTTGACCACCGCGCGTTGTTCGTCGAGCTTGCCCTGATCGATCGCCCCGAGCAGATGCCCCATGCGGTCGGATTCCATCCACAGAGCAAGATCCAGCGCCGGGGTGGGGACGTTCTGGAAGTAGTTGGTGCGGTCACGACTGGTGGTGCCGTTCATTTCCGTGGCGCCGACCTGTTCCAGGGGGCGGAAGTAGTCGTCATTGAAATGCTCGGTGCCGTTGAACATGAGGTGTTCGAACAGATGCGCGAAGCCGGTCTTTCCGGCCACTTCGTTCTTCGATCCGACGTGGTACCACACCGTGACGCTGACGATGGGGGTCTTGTGATCTTCATGAACGATGACGGTCAAACCGTTTTCGAGTACCGTTTTGTGGTAAGGGATATCCACGTCGGCAATCTCCTGCAGAGGAAGCCCGGTTGGCGCTTCCTGGGCCTGTGGGTTGGCGGGCTCCGGTGTGACCGGTGGTTCGGGCGCTTCCTGAGCACATCCCGCGATTCCCAGCAGCAATGCTGCCAGAGCTACTTTCGTCCGTCCGTGCCAATTGCTGCTCATCCAATCTGCTCCTGTGTGGGCACCCGTCCATTCGCATGCCGACTCATGGGACAATTCATTCGCTGTGGCGCCATGCAGCCGGAAGATCGGCCCAAAGCGAGGTGTTTTGGAAATTCTCGTGTTCTATGTCATTGCCGGGGCCATCGCCGGGCTGCTGGGCGGCCTGCTGGGCATTGGGGGCGGCATGATTCTCGTGCCGGTCCTGGTCTATACGCTGCCCGCGCAGGGCGTGGATTCGGCTGTCCTCATGCAGACAGCCCTCGGCACGTCGCTTGCCACCATTGCCTTGACCGCTGTGTCCTCGATTCTCGCCCATCACCGGCGTGGCAGTGTGCCCTGGCATGTGGTCAGTCGGATGACGCCGGGAATCGTGCTGGGCACGCTGCTGGCGGGCAGTCTGGCTGCCGTTCTGCCCGGCGCCCTGCTGCGCCGCGGGTTTGGCGCATTCCTGCTGTTCGTCGCTCTGCGCAGCCTGCGCCCGCCGCGCCGCGATCCAGGCCGGGCGCTGCCCGGTACGTGGCGGCTCATGGGCGCGGGCGGCGGCATCGGCCTGCTGTCCGGCTTGACCGGAATCGGCGGCGGTTCGCTCACCATGCCCTACCTGTCCCGTCGTGGACTGGATCTGAAGTCGGCCATCGGAGGCGCCGCGGCATGCGGGCTGCCCATCGCCATTTCCGGAACGATCAGCTACCTGATTGCCGGGCGCACCGCGGCTGGGTTGGCCCCAGGCAGTAGCGGCTTCATCTACTGGCCTGCGGTGGCGGGCATGGGCATCGCGACGCTGTGGTGCGCCCCTTATGGCGCGCGCCTGGCGCATCGCTTGCCCGAGCGCGGGGTACGCGCCATCTTTGCCGGATTTTGCGTTCTGGTCGGCTTGCGCATGGTCCTGGCCTGAGATCACGATTCCACGCGCCGCCTGCTCGGGGTAGGCCCGGCCCCGCCATCCGTAGCCCACGCCCATGAACCCGCCTTACTTAATGACCAGGAACAGGCGGCCGGGCCCTCGCTTGAGAGTCAGCAGCAGCGTGTCCTGACCGTTTACAGCGCGCTTCAATTCGTCCACGGTGCGGATCGGTCGGCGATTGACAGCCGTGATGACATCGCCGGGACGCAACCCGGTTCGGGCGGCCGGGGATTGCGGCTTGATGTCGCTGACCTCGACACCGGCCCCTTCTTCGGCCGGCGCAAACTGGGCGCCTTCGAGCTTGGGATGCGCGATGGCGGTGCTGGCGGCACCGGCGGACTCGGCGAGTTCGATGGCTTCGCCAACGGCGGCATTGACCACCTGGCGCTTGCCGTCGCGCACGATTTCCAGCGTCAGCTTGTCGCCCACGCGCAGCAGGCCGATAGTGTTGCGCAGATCGCGATAGCTCTGCACGCTGCGGCCGTTGACGCTGAGGATGACATCCTCCGCCTTGATGCCGGCCTTATCGGCGGCCGAGCCCGGCTGGACCTGAGCGACCAGCACACCCGAGTTGCTGTTCAGGCCAAAGGCTTTCGCCAGATCCGGTGTAATGTTCTGGACCACGACGCCCAGGCGGCCGCGTTTGACTTCCCCGTACTGGATCAGCTGTTGCATGACCTGGCGGGCGATATTCGATGGAATGGCAAAGCCGATGCCGATGTTGCCGCCGCTGCGGGAGAGGATCGCGGAGTTGAGCCCGATCAGTTCACCCTGAAAATTGACCAGAGCGCCGCCCGAGTTGCCGGGGTTGATCGAGGCATCGGTCTGAATGTAGTCCTGGAAGCTGTCCGGATCGCCGATGCCCGAACGGCCGGTGGCGCTGACGATGCCGGAGGTGACGGTATGGCGTAGCCCAAAGGGATTACCGATCGCCACGACGAAATCGCCCGGTCGCGCCTTGTCGGAATCCGCCAGTGCCAGCTCGGTCAGATTCTTGGCGCTGATCTGGATCAGCGCCACGTCGGTTTCTTCATCCGCGCCGATGACTTTGGCGGTGAACTCCCGCTCGTCGATCAGATTGACCTTGATTTCATCGGCGCCCTTGATGACATGGGCGTTGGTGAGGATGTAGCCCTTGCGCGCATCGACGATCACCCCCGAGCCCAGGCTCTGGGTTTCCTGGACCTGAGGCCCGTCCGGCATGCCGAAGAAGCGCCGGAAGAACGGATCCTCGAACATCGGGTGGTCCATCAACGGATTGCGCACCTCGGTGGTTCCCCGCGTCGCGATATTGACCACGGCGGGATTGATTTTTTCGAGCAATGGTGCGAGAGACGGAACACCCTGGGCATCGGAGGCCTGCCAGGGCAGGGCGGCGGGCGCCTGGACGGGGATGGTGCAAAGCAGTCCGGCTGCGAGAACGAAGCCCGGAATCATCCATTGCTGCCGAATACCACGCCGTGTCCAGCGAGCCATTTTCATGTGCGTCATCTCCTTCGGATTCAACCGGGGAATCTGGCGTGTGCCATGGGCGGGCCAGATTTCGAATGTCGATGGGACCATGACCCCCGGGTTTCGTTCCCAAGCCCAGAACTATAGCCCATGTGGCCGGGCTCGGGAGGGAACCGGCGAGAAAAGAGGAAGACACAAGATGTTGTGGTTACGGTCCGAGCGATACACGTGAAATCGGAGGAGCGAGTCCGACGGCGAGGCCTTAATCTAATTCATTGAATACAAAGCTATTTTTATCTAAGCTATTGTAATTAAATGGATTGACAGCAGGCTTGTCGGGGCCTAGTCTTTCCTGGATCAACTACAAGATGTTGTGTAAATCCGCCGCAAGGAGCATCTTTCGTGAGCACCGTGCCGATGAACCTGAGCCTCGATTCCGCCGCCGATCTGCCGCTGCAACCTGCCTCGGAAGACATCTGGGACAAGAAATATCGCCTCAAGACCAAGTCCGGCAAGGTGCTGGATGTGACGGTCGATCACACCTACCAGCGCGTGGCGCGCGCGCTGGCCGATGTCGAACTGCCCGCCATGCGCGACGAATGGTATGCCCGATTTCTGTGGGCGCTGCGGCGCGGCGCCATTCCCGCCGGGCGCATCACCTCCAACGCCGGCGCGCTCGAACATAAACCGGCCACCTCCACCATCAACTGCACGGTCTCCGGCACGATCCGTGATTCGATGGACGACATCCTGGACAAGGTCCACGAAGCGGGGCTTACGCTCAAGGCCGGCTGCGGCATCGGCTATGAATTCTCGACCCTGCGACCGCGCGGGGCCTATGTCTCGGGCGCCGGTGCCCACACCTCGGGTCCGCTGTCCTTCATGGACATCTACGACGCCATGTGCTTCACCGTGTCCTCGGCCGGCGGGCGCCGCGGCGCGCAGATGGGCACCTTCGACGTGGGTCATCCGGACGTGGTCGACTTCATCCGCGCCAAGCGCCAGGACGGCCGCCTGCGCCAGTTCAACCTGTCGCTGCTCATCACCGACGAATTCATCCAGGCCGTGAAGAACGACGCCGACTGGCCGCTCGCCTTTCCCATCAAGCGCAAGGAAGCCGAGGTGGATGGCATCGACGTGCATCACGACGAGCACATCCTGTGGCGCGAATGGCCCACGCACGACGATTACATCACCGACGCAGCCGGGCTGGTGGCTTGCCGCATCTACAAGCACATCAAGGCGCAGCGGCTGTGGGATCTCATCATGAGCTCCACCTACGACTTCGCCGAGCCCGGCTTCATCCTCATCGACCGGGTCAACGAGGACAACAACAACTGGTTCTGCGAGCACATCCGCGCGACCAACCCCTGCGGCGAACAACCATTGCCGCCCTACGGCGCCTGCCTCTTGGGCTCGGTCAACCTGACCAAGTTCGTGCGCGATCCCTTCACCGATCAGGCCCGCTTCGACTGGGACGAGTACCGCGAAGTGGTGCGCGTCTTCACCCGCATGCTGGACAACGTGGTCGAGATCAGTGGGCTGCCCCTGCCGCAGCAGCAGGATGAGATTCGCCGCAAGCGCCGCCACGGCATGGGTTTTCTGGGACTGGGCTCGACGCTCACGCTGCTGCGCCTGCGCTACGGCGCGCCCGAATCCATTGCCTTCACCGAACAGGTGGCGCGCGAGATGGCGCTGGCGGGCTGGGAGGTCGCCTTGGCGCTGGCCGAGGAAAAAGGCGCCGCGCCCATCATGGACGAGGAATTCGAAATCACCGCCGAGATGCTTCACAAGCGTCCGGAAATGGCCGAAGACGGCCTCAAGGCCGGCGACCGCCTGCCGGGTCGTGTGCTGTGGGCGCGCTACAGCCGCTACATGCAGCGCATCGGTGAGGCGCGGCCCGAGCTCATCGATGCCCTGGCCGAGCGTGGCGGGCGCTTCACGCATCACAGCTCGATCGCGCCCACCGGCACCATCTCGCTCTCGCTCGCCAACAACGCCAGCAACGGCATCGAGCCCAGTTTCGCGCACCACTATTTCCGCAACGTGATCCGCGAGGGGCGCAAGACCAAGGAGAAGATCGATGTGTTCTCCTACGAGCTGCTGGCCTACCGCAGCCTGGTCAATCCCGAGGCGGACCCCAATGCCGAGGCGGCCGAGGCACATCTGCCCGAATACTTCATCACGGCCGACGACATCTCCCCGCGCCAGCACGTCGACATCCAGGCCGCGGCGCAGAAGTGGGTCGATTCCTCGATCTCCAAGACCGCGAACGTCCCGACCGACTACCCGTTCGCCGATTTCAAGGAAATCTACCTCTACGCTCACGAAAAGGGCCTGAAGGGCTGCACCACCTTCCGCTTCAACCCCGCCGCCTTCCAGGGCGTGCTGGTGAAGGAAAAGGATCTGGCCAACACAACTTACGTTTTCACCCTGTCCGACGGCACGGTGGTGGAAGCGCGCGGCAACGAGGAGGTGGAATACGACGGCGAAGTGCATAGCGCTGCCAACCTGTTCGACGCCCTGAAGGAAGGTTATTACGGCCGCTTCTGAGCCGCGCCGGCCCGGCCGTGAGGTCGGGAGCGAGCGTCACCGAATCATTGAATCGACATGCGCGCCCGAACGTGGCGCCCGGAGTCCGCACATGGCCATCAAAATCACCCAACCCATCACCGGCTATCAGGTCCTGCGCGAGGATGACAAGCCCGCCACGCCCGCACCCGCCGCCGCCCCGGCGCAGCCGGCCCGCAGCGACAACGTCATCCAGATGCACGAGCGGCTGGAGCGGCCCGACATGTTGGTCGGCGCCACCTACAAGATCAAGCCGCCCGTCGCCGACAACGCGATGTACATCACCATCAACGACATCGTGCTCAACGAAGGCACCGAACACGAACACCGCCGTCCCTTCGAGATCTTCATCAACTCGAAGAACATGGAACATTTCCAGTGGATCGTCGCGCTCACGCGCATCATCTCCGCCGTGTTCCGCAAGGGCGGCGACATCACCTTCCTCGCCGAGGAGTTGAAAGCCGTGTTCGATCCGCGCGGCGGCTACTGGCGGCCGGGCGGCCGCTACATGCCCTCGCTCGTGGCCGAGATCGGCGATGTCATCGAACGCCATCTGCGCTTCATCGGCATGCTGCCCGATACCGAACTCGACGAACGCCAGCTCAAGCTGATCGAGGAAAAGCGCGCCCAGTACGAAGCTCGCACCAGCGAAGTCAGCACCGGCAAGGGCGCCTTCCCCGCGGGCGCGCAGCTTTGCGCCAAGTGCCATACCAAGGCTGTGGTGCTCATGGACGGCTGCATGACCTGTCTCAACTGCGGCGACTCGAAGTGCGGGTGAGGTTTTTTTCTTGATCTGGCGTCAGGAGTGCCCCGACCTCGACCGCGCCCATGCTGCCGGGTGACGCTTGCCGTGAAACAGGATGAAACGCCGCGCCCGGTCGAGGGACGTCCGCTCGGCGCGGTAGTAGTAATGCCGCACCCGCAGCCCGTCGCGCAACCGGTCCAGCAGCTTTGGCGGTTTGGCGAGAGCGAGACTGTCCATTCGGAAAAATTTGGGTCGACCAAATGGGTACACTAAGAATATCAGACTGATCTTGAAGGCTGTCGTTGACTTGGACGAATCGATTTGGTCGGGTCTGGGTCGTCTAATTCTAGTGGGGAGTCAGGGAATGAGTAATGGTATATCCAATCCATAGGAAGCTAGTCATTGCGGTTGCTTCTAGTGCGCTTTTTGATTTAAGTGAATCACACGCTGTATTTATGGATAAAGGTGAAGAAGAATATCGTGACTATCAAAGAAAAAACACAAATAACTATTTGCCTAGAGGCGTGGCGTTTCCATTTATTCGTAGGTTTCTGAATATAAATAAAGCGTACCCTGAGGACTTGCCTGTAGAAGTAGTCCTTCTTTCAAGAAATGACCCAGATACAGGCCAGAGAGTATTTAACACGATTAAGAGTTATGGTTTGGATATCAGTCGGGCTGGATTTCTTAGCGGAAAATCACCCTATAAATACATACCAGCTTTTAATGCTTCGCTATTCTTATCAGCAAATGAAGATGATGTAAAACAAGCTATTGAGGCCGGGTTTCCGGCAGGTACGATTGTTCCTTCTGAGGTCAATGATGACGAAGATGATCATGAGTTAAGAGTGGCATTCGACTTTGATGGAGTTATCGCAGACGATGAGGCTGAATCCGTTTATCATCAAAATGAGGATGTGGAGGAATTTCAGAGTCACGAACTAAGCAGGGCAAATATTCCTCACAAACCAGGACCGCTTGGTGACCTATTTAAGAAGCTTTCATTTCTACAAAAGATAGAATCGAAAAGAGAGCTGGAAGAAGCGGGGTATCAACGTATCTTAAGAACGGCGATAGTAACAGCTAGAAATGCCCCCGCGAATGAACGAGTTGTTACAACGCTCAATGAATGGGGAGTGACACCAGATGAGGTGTTCTTTCTTGGAGGAATTGAAAAGCACCATATTCTAGAGATAATGAAGCCGCATATATTTTTCGACGATCAGATGCGGCACTTAACATCCGTGGCTGGAAATATACCATCTGTACATATTCCGTTCGGTATTCGTAATGTAGCACCCAACAGAGCGCTACAGCCGGATCCCGAAAGTGGCGCGGCTGAGCTCCAACGTCGGGCGTAAAGAGTGATTGCTCCTTGTCTCTGCCCCCAATACGTTGAATACCGAAAATTAGTCCCCAGATTTTAAGGTTTAGGATTCGGAGAGCCCGTGGTCAATATCGATAAACTACTTCAAGATGCACTGATCATTTGGGCCACGGTAGATCCGATCGGCACACTGGCAATATTTACCGGCTTGACGAGTGGTCTGGACGCCGCCCAAAGGCGGCGTACTGCTATTCGTGCGGTTGCGTATGCAACTGCCGTGCTTTTGGGTGCCATCGTTGTTGGTCAATTACTGCTTACAGCCATGGGTATTAGGCTCATTTCCTTCCAGCTAGGAGGAGGAATCATTCTGTTTCTGTTTGGACTGCAGATGATATTTGGTTCGGCTTTAAGCAGTGGTGAGAAAGAGCCCGGGCATGACTTAGCCGTTTTCCCGTTGGCTATTCCAGCTACGGCCACACCTGGCGCGATCCTTGCGGTTATTCTTTTGACCGATAACAGCCTCTATACCATCCCAACACAGGCGGTCACTGCTGCGGTGACGATTGCCGTTATGGTCGTGACGCTCATTCTGTTGCTCTTATCTACACAAATTATGCGTGTGCTTGGTCAAGGAGGCGCCTCTATTCTCACTCGTATTATGGGTATGATTCTGGCGGCTTTTTCGGTCGAGCTCGTTATGGATGCACTGGGTGCAGAACGTTGGCTAGCGGTTGTCAGTTAAAGGCGACTACTTTACTTTAGCTCCAAGATGTTGACGCCCAAAAAATCGCTGCAGGTGACGTTTGACCCGCCACCCACTTTGACTGCCGCAAAAGCGGGCGTCGCCTCAAACGCACCTGGCCCGGGTGTTAGGTCCCAGAAAAATAATGACTCGCATTTCTACTATATTATGGTTCACCTACGCGTTGGGTTGGTCTGGCATCGCGCTTTGGAATCCTTCAGGACTCATTTAATCCAGAAGGGTTGTACTCGGTTTTATTCCATTGTTTTGTCTAATTGCCTTGGTCGGTTGAGCTTTGACTCTACAGCTTTCAACGCAAAGCGGGACGGTTGGCATTTTGGAAGGGGAGTGAGAGTTTCACCTATTTATTCTTATCTAAATTGATGTATAAATTGATTGATACTTGGTTTCACGACCCAATGTCGCTTTTACCTGTACCTGGTAGCGAAAATTCAAGAGTTTGGGTTATGGTTTATATTTTTGGACGATGCCGCTAATTCGAGCCATTACCCTAAATTATTCAAATCAAAGCTTGGGCCTAAAACTGTCACCGTAATAGCGCCCGTAATGGCACCGTAATAGCATTTTCCGGTCAGGGCGCCGCGGACGGTGGCGCGAAGGCGCGCGCCGCCGCCAGGAGCACCTCCGGCGGCAACCGGACCTCGTAGTCGGGGTTCACGTATTGAAAACGGATTACCCCGTCGCGGCCGACCAGGAACACCGACGGTACCGGCAACAAATGATGATCGTCGCCGGCGTAGGTCTCCAGGATTTCGGCGCCGCGCGCCAGCATCTCCTCCGACACGTGGAACGCGACCCCGAACGCGCGGGCCGCCACCATCCCCCGATCGGACAAGAGTCGGTATTCCAGGGATTGGTCCTGCACGCTGGTTGCGAGGTGGGCCGGATCGTCCGGCGAGATTGCCAGAATCTGATAGCCAAGGGCTACGAGATCATCATTGACTTGCTGCAACTGCCCAAGGTGCAGGTTGCAGTAGGGGCACCAGCCGCCGCGATAGAAAATCAGCACCGCCGGCTGACGGCCGACCAGTTCGAGCAGCCGTACCGGCTCCCCGGCGGGATCGGTCAAAGCGACATCAGGCACGGTGCTGCCGACCAGCAGCGGCCGCACCGATCCGGCATCGGCGGCGGCCGGGGCCCCCCGGGTGCAAGTAGGGTGAATCTGTGAAGAAAG
>OBIC01000048.1_pt1 | contig 65616 bp, 58 predicted proteins | sample 1519831 | NCBI WGS metagenome assembly OBIC01 (sample SAMN03019805, study PRJEB22545) | beach sand metagenome | biome: beach; feature: sea beach; material: beach sand | place: USA: Municipal Pensacola Beach, FL | collected 2010-10-20 | depth 40-45 cm m
TTGCAAAAAGCACAGCCACCTCGGTACTGTCGTTTAATGACGCGGTCGTTCCCAAAGGAAATCTGTTAGGGAAGCCAGGCGACGGGCTGCGGCAAATCCTCTCAGGGCTGAATTACGGACGCCTCAACGTCGCTATGGGTGCTGTAGGTGCAGCACAATCAGCACTGGACTTGTCCATTCAATACGCAAAGGACCGCAAACAATTCGGCAGGCCCATCGGCAGTTATCAGCTTGTGCAAAAACACATCGTTGATATGCGAGTCAAGACAGATGCCGCTCGGGCACTCAGCTACCGGGCGGCCTGGCTAATGGAACAGGGCGAATCGGCACGCCTGGAGTGCTCGATTGCCAAACTGTTTGCCACCGAAGCCGCTCATGACGTCGCCAACAAGGCACTACAGGTGCACGGCGGCCTGGGCTATAGCGCAGAGTACCCTATTGAGCGCATTTTCCGCGACACGCGAGGCGGGATCATTCCCGAAGGCACCTCGGAAATACAGACATTGATTATTGGCCGGGAAATTCTCGGTATGTCGGCATTTAACTAAAAATCAGGATTCCACTCATGGCAATGACATTTTTCCAATCACTTCGCCTCAATGCCCGGCGCTTCCCGGATAAAACAGCGATTCACTTTAACGACACATCCATTACCTATAAAGCCTTACTGGAACGCACAAACCGTTTACGTAACAGTTTGATCAAGCTCGGTTACCGGGAAGACGACAAGATTGCGATTCTGGCTGTAAACCACCTGGACTATATGACTGTCTATTTCGCCATCACCAGTATTGGTGCGATTCCCGCACCGGTGAACTACCGCTTAACAGATGAAGACTGCCTTTACATTGTTCAAAATTCCGAAGCCAAGGCCTTGTTTTTGGGACAGGACTATTTTGATAAAGCCAACGTATTCGAGGCACAGGTCGACCATATCATCTACATGGATACCGAAGCGCCCATCACCGCGCGGAAAAAGCACCTGTCCCTCTCCGGCTTGATTGACCATAGCGATAACAAAATCAATGACTTTGTGCTCTCTGGCACGACCGTCATGCTGCATACATCCGGCACAACAGGTAAGCCCAAAGGTTCCGTCAGATCGCGCTTTGGCATGGAGGAGCGCGCCATTGAACAAGGCTTTCAACCACAGGACAAAACGCTGTGTTGCCTCCCCGTGTGCCTCTCGGCTGGCTTCGTCTACAGCATGTTGCCACTGTACCTGGGGGCGACTATTTATCTCCAGGAATCATTCGACGAAGACAATGCCCTGCATCTTATTGCGTCCGAAAAAATCAACTCGGCCATGCTGTTCCCTGCCATGCTTGAACGCATGGTTGAGTCAAAATATTTTGCCGAGTGCGACACATCCAGTATGCGCGTTATTCAGTCGGGGGCTGGCTTTTTACATCCGGAACTCAGGAAAACTGTGCTCGAAAAGTTTGGCCCCATCTTGCGTATTTACGCAGCCTCAACCGAAGTGGGGCCCTATGCCAACCTGGTGGGTGAGGATGTTCTCAACTACACGGAGGGCAATTGTGTGGGTCACCCGTTTTTTGGCGTCGACCTAAAAATTCTCGATGACGATGGCAAAGAACTCGGAGTGGGTGAAGTGGGTGAAATCTGTTGCCGATCAGACTCCCAATATGACGAATATTACAAAGACGAAGAAAAAACCGCTGAAACTCGCCGTGGCGACTATCTCACCGTGGGGGACCTTGGCTATATTGACGAGCACGGCATGCTGTTTTTTGCCGGGCGAAAACGGGATATTATTAAGACCGGTGGCATCAATGTGTTTGCCCCAGAAATCGAAGAAGCACTTGAACACCATCCTGCCATTCAAGAAGCAGTCTGCATCGGTCTGCCCGATCGCAAGTGGGTGGAGCTCATCTGCGCGGTCATTGTGAAAAAACCAGGGGCTTCGTTAACGGAAGAAGACGTTGCTCAGTTTGCAGAAGAAAGACTGGCAAAATACAAAAAGCCTCGCCGGGTCGTTTTTATGGACAGTGTGCCCAAAAACCTGACCGGTCGAGTGCTCAAAACCGAGTTGATCGAAACCGTACAAAAACTCATTCACTAGGTAGGCTTTATTTGTTTTAGACAACAATCAGTCTCAAAGCTAATAGTCAAGATCCGGCTGGCGACAGTACTACCGGGTGGGATGTGCGCTGGGGTATTAATCCTCATCGCACGTCAAATAACGTTACCGCGCCGTTTCAACAGGCAATACGTTAAGCACTTTGCTCATCACACTCGTCAGCGGGAGTTTTTCCTTATGCACTTTATGGTGTGCTTTCGGCGTTGAAATCCAAAAAAGACCATCTGGGTGATGCATGCCGCTTTTTATGCTGTCTGCTTGATAAAAAATGTCGTAAAACCCAGCCGCTTTTTGATCACCTCGCTCAATATCAGTACCTCTATCCAGATCATGGTGGATACAACACCCTGAAAAAACATCACTCCCCTCACGGCGAATCAGAAAAAGTGACTCTCCAGCAACCGTAAATTCAGCCAACTCGGCTTCCAGCATTTCGGCAGCCGCTTCGGACTCACAGACCAAGTGATACTCTTCAGACATAACCGGGCTGACTTTAACAACACCTGGCAACTGCAACTCAGACAGCAGTTGATTAAAGTCATGTGGACGATAGAACAGCTTTCCACCTTCTGCATCTGCTTTGGTATAAGGTTGCTGACTCAAAGCCGTGCACATCACAATAGCGGTTTCATCATCGCGCATGGCCAGTGCTTCTTTCACAACGTGATCCAGGCTCTGATAAGCATAAAGTACTGCGTTGCCGTAAATGGACAGTTCTGAACTATCCGGCTTCATAACGAACTTTTCTGGCTCCATATGGCGCCAGTATTTATGTTGAAAATGGGCTGCACTGTTTAAAAAAAAGGTTGAGAAATCAGGTTTTTCCTTTTTATAGGTATGTTTAAAAACATCCCACTGCAAACGATCTAAAATAGTGGCCCGCTTCCAGCCTTCATTGCTGTCTTTTCGTTCATTCAATAATTGCTGAATAATGGCTTTCACTGTCTGGTAAGACAAGCCATGTGTTGCCATGAACATTAAAAAAGAGAGTTTTTCTTTGAGACCTAGTTTAAAGGTCTCATTCGTATGTTCCTGAACATTCGCCCGAACAAAATTAAAGTAGGGCTTAAACGCGTCATCCGAAGGTTCAACATCTTTGCTCCAGGGGTCGGGCAGCACAATACCCCGCAGTTTTTTCGCGTCGTAATTGACATTCATACTGCCACACACCCAGGATTTCATTTGTTTTTTGGATAAAATATCCCAAATGGAATCAGACGCGAGCTCTCGGCCGTCACCCAGATTAAAAATGCCATGTTCCTTGTAACTTAGGCCGGTATGAACTGTAATCCACTGAATCCAAGGCTCCAGATTTTTAACTTCCTCCCCCGCATCCGTAATAAAACATTCACTGGCATCCCGCAGTTGTTTAAAATGCGGTAAATGTCCTTCCGCAATAAACTTATCCATTAGTGGTGGGCACAATTCATTGAATTCAAGCATGATAACGCGCTTACTTTTATTCACTAACACACTCCTGGCATTAAAGACGAAGACGAGTAGGTCAAATACAATTCAATCTAAATAAAATAATAACGTTTTATTGCAAAAATATTTCCTTTAAAAACATATCGCTATCAGTATTTTACTTATTGATAAAATAGGTCACTGATAAAAAAAACATCCAGAAACCCTCTCCAATAGGCCTATTCTATTCAAACAGGGCGCACTCCTGGCAAGTCTCAGTAACCAGAATATGAGAACTGCTTCTCAACAGTTGAAGGCTTTTTCAACTACCCGTCACAAAAATCCCCAATAACCCTAAAAATCAAGTAGTTAATGAAAAAATGAGTTTAATGAAAAATAAACGGATGAAGTATCTTGCTGTTCACACTGGTCTAAAAACAAAACCTTCACAAATTGGAAAGCTGCGTCTTCAGCACTTTATCCGTCTTATGTCACGTTTTGCGTTAGAATGCCCACCCTGTCGAGTACCTAAATCACACAACCAGCATGCCTCATTAACGACGGCCTAATTTTGTCAAACGTCATGACTCGTACAACAAAAAAACCTTTGGAAAAGCCAGCCCATACGCCCATGATGCAGCAGTACCTGCGTATCAAAGCCGAATACCCCAACACATTATTGTTTTATCGCATGGGGGACTTTTATGAATTGTTTTATGATGATGCGCGCAAAGCGGCAAAAATTCTCGGCATCACACTCACAGCACGTGGCAAGTCTTCGGGCCAACCTATTCCCATGGCAGGCATTCCCTATCATGCGGCAGAAAGCTATCTGGCCAAGCTGGTCAAACAGGGCGAATCCGTGGCCATTTGTGAACAAGTGGGCGACCCGGCGACCAGTAAAGGTCCTGTGGATCGACAGGTAACCCGCATTGTTACTCCCGGCACAGTCACCGATGAAGCATTACTGGAGGATCGCAAAGACAACCTCTTAGTGGCGATCAATCAAAGAGACAGCACCTACGGACTTGCTTCCCTGGAGCTGAGTACAGGGCGCTTCACCGTACTTGAGGTGACGGGTGAGGAGGCTCTGCAAAGCGAGCTGGAGCGTTTACAAGCCGCCGAGTTACTTGTTTCAGAAACGTTTGACAGCCTGCCAGACATCAGGCCCACGCCCTTGCACCGGCCAGCGTGGCATTTCGAAACAGAGTCGGCTGTTGAACAACTTACCCGGCAATTCAATACGCGCGACTTACAAGGCTTTGGTTGCGAAGGCCTGCCATTAGCCATCGGTGCCGCCGGGAGCCTCTTCCAATACGTCAAAGAAACGCAACGGAGCGCACTGCCGCATATCACATCCCTGACAACAGAAACCCGTGATGACAGCCTGATACTCGATGCCGCCACCCGGCGAAATCTGGAACTGGAACACAGCCTGCACGACAATACCGAACATACCCTCATCGGCATACTCGACTACGCTACAACGCCCATGGGGAGCCGGCTATTGCGTCGCTGGTTGGCTCGGCCGCTACGCTCACACGCACACATTGAAGCAAGACTCAGCTGCGTGAGTACCTTGTTTGAAGCCGCCTGTCACGAAGCGTTCACTGAGGTTTTCAAGCATATCTCCGACATCGAACGCATTCTTGCCCGCGTCGCACTTACAACGGCACGGCCCAGAGACTTAACCGCCTTAAGACAATCGCTGGCACAGCTACCTGCCCTTCAAACATTACTTGCGTCATTAACCCATCAGGAACATCTGTTAGAACTGAGCAAGCGGCTCACTGAACAACCGGCTATTTTAGACAAGCTCAACCAGGCATTGATCGACTCCCCTCCCGTCTTGATTCGCGACGGTGGTGTTCTCGCAAGGGGCTACAGTACTGAGCTGGATGAGCTGCGCAACATGAGTCAAAACGCCGACCAGTTTCTTCTCGACCTGGAAGCCCGCGAACGCGAAGCCACCGGCATACCAACGCTCAAAGTTAATTACAATCGGGTCCACGGCTACTATATAGAAGTCAGTAAAATACATGTTGACAAAATTCCCGTTCACTACAGCCGCCGACAAACACTGAAAGCGGCCGAACGCTACATCACCGAGGAACTCAAGTCTTTTGAGGATAAAGTGCTCAGTGCACGCGAGCGCGCACTGGCATTGGAAAAGCAACTTTATGAAGAATTAGTCCTCTGGCTTCACCCCCACCTTGAAACACTTAAGCAATGCTCGGCAGCCCTGGCGGAGCTGGACGTGTACTGCTGCCTGGCTGAACGGGCTCAAACCTTAAATTGGAACCGACCTCAATTTACTCCTGAACCAGGCATACGCATCAATGGAGGCCGCCATCCGGTTGTGGAATCGGTTCTGGAGACCCCATTTATCCCCAACAATCTGCATTTGGATGAACGCCAGCGTATGCTGCTCATCACGGGGCCAAACATGGGCGGCAAATCAACCTACATGCGCCAAGCCGCTTTGATTACAATTCTTGCCTGTACAGGGAGCTTTGTACCTGCTGATGCAGCGGAAATTGGCCCGGTAGACCGCATTTTCACCCGCATTGGAGCGGCAGATAACCTGGCAAGCGGTCAATCAACCTTCATGGTTGAAATGTCTGAGTCTGCGAATATCCTACACAATGCCACACCACACAGCCTGGTGCTCATGGATGAAATTGGCCGGGGCACCAGCACTTATGATGGGCTTTCTCTGGCCTGGGCCTGCGCTCGACACCTGGCCGAAAAATCTCGGGCATTTACTCTGTTTGCCACGCACTATTTCGAGTTAACCCAGCTGGCCGAGGAATACAGCACGATTGAGAACGCCCACCTTGATGCTGTCGAACATAATAGCCGTATCGTGTTTATGCACTCGGTAAAAACCGGGCCTGCCAGCCGAAGTTACGGTATACAAGTTGCCGAGCTGGCCGGTTTACCGACCGAGGTCATTCAACATGCTCGCCAACGTTTGCAACACCTGGAACAGAGCCAACCTTCGGCCAAGACACCCACAATCAATCAACTTGACCTGTTCAGCCACCCGCAAGATCCGGCCATTGACTATCTAAAAACACTCGAACCCGATAACCTGACACCCAGAGAAGCTTTAGACGCACTATATCAGCTAAAATTGTTAGCATCCGGGACAGCAGATGACTGATTTACGGATAGATCAAGACAAACAGCGCTCCAGGGACGATCCATTTTGCACGGTAATTTATTTGTATGTATAAATTTTCAACCATTGGTCTTATCGTTAAAAAAAATGATATCAGTGTTTCCGAAACGCTGAATGACGTTCATACCAAACTTGCAGCAACAGGGTTACCGGTGTTAATGGAGCACAGCACACGAGGCCTCATTGGTGGCATTTCAACCGTCAATATCGAAGAAATTTGCCGCAGCTGTGATTTGGCTATCGTCATTGGCGGGGATGGCACACTGCTTGGTGCAGTCAGACAGCTTGTTGACCATGACATTCCTATCATCGGCGTCAACCGTGGCCGACTGGGGTTTTTAGTCGATGTCTCGCCAGACAGGGAACTCGGCGCTTTGGACGCCATTCTCGCCGGTGAATACACCGAAGAGTATCGTTTTTTATTAAGCTGTGAAGTTATTCGGGACGGCAGCAGTGTCTACCAGGCCAATGCCTTTAACGACACCGTCATACACAGCAGAACACTCGACATGCTGGGTTTCGACACCTTTATTGATGGCGAATTTGTTCACCGCCAGCGGGCAGACGGCTTTATCGTATCCACCCCTTCAGGCTCGACGGCCTACGCGCTGTCCAGTGGCGGACCCATCATTCACCCGTCCATGGAAGCCATTGTGTTGCTGCCCATCTGCCCCCACACACTGAGCAGCCGGCCTATTGTGATCAGTTCACATTCCACGGTGGAAATCAAAGTTCACAAGGAAGACGCCTGCAACGCCCAGGTCGTCAACGATGGACAAGACGCACTCGACTTAAAGGTTGGCGACACAGTACGCATTACGCGGAAACCCAAGCCCGCCCGGCTGATTCACCCACCACACTACGATTACTACGAAATACTGCGTGTCAAATTAAAATGGGGTTGAACCCGTGTTAACGCACATCGCCATCAAAGACTTTGCCATTATTGAGCACACAGAACTGGAATTAGAAGCCGGGATGACCGCTTTGACCGGGGAAACCGGAGCGGGCAAATCTATTTTGCTGGATGCGTTGGGGCTACTCCTTGGCGACCGTGCAAACAGCAACACCGTTCGCCAAGGCGCAAAAAAAGCGGACATCACAGCGCAATTCACAATCGAAAATTTACCGGACGTCCTTAACTGGCTAGAGGAAAACGACTACGATGCCGACGGTGATTGCGTCATACGCCGAGTCGTCAGTAGCGAGGGTAAATCCCGCAGCTATATCAACGGGCATCCGGTTCCACTGCAAACGACTCGCCTGCTGGGTGCCAAGCTGGTGGAAATTCATGGCCAGCATGAACACCAATCCCTCACGCAGCGGGCCACACAACAAAATCTTCTGGACCAATACGCCAATAATACGCTGGTAATAACAGAACTCGAAGCGTTATTCAAACGTTGGAAAGCCGCCCATGAGCAGCATGTTGCACTTCAAACCACGTTGAAGGAACGCGACCAACGCATTGAGACATTGCGCTACCAGGTCCAGGAAATGGAAGGTCTTGACCTCACCGACGAGGCCATTCAGTCGCTTGAGCGTGAACACACGCGTTTGGCGAACCTTGAAAAACTGTTGGCGCAAGGGCAAGCAGCCAGCACCTTATTGTATGAAAGCGACCACTCCGCACACAGCCTGTTGGCTCGCGCCGAGCACTGCATTCAGGACATCAGCCAACTCGACGACCAGCTCGCGCCTATCCAGGAGCTGGTGGCCAGCGCTTTGGTCCATACCCAGGAAGCGGCCAACACACTAACAGACTACCTGTCTCAGGCAGACATGGATGCTGGTACCTTTGTACATGTTGAACAGCAACTCCGAATCCTGCACGACCTGGCCAACAAGCACAAAGTACCACTCGAGATGCTCGATCAAAAAAGAGCAGAATTAACCGCTGAATTGGACAAGCTGAACGCCATTGAGCAAGATATCAACAGTGCGATGGCAGCTGTCACGTCCTTAACCAGAGATTACCTCGCGCTGGCTAAAAACCTCAGTATTACACGCACTGAAGCCGCGAAGCGTTTCGGGAAAGAAATTACCGACATTATGCAGACACTGAATATGACAGGTGGTCAGCTCGTTGTCTCTGTCACACATCACCCTGATAAGCCATTTACATCAACCGGCTTGGATCAGATTGAACTGCTGGTCTCGGCCAACCCGGGGCAATCACCGATGCCCCTGTCAAAAGTGGCATCGGGCGGGGAATTGTCGCGTATCAGCCTGGCGATACAAATGGTCGCTCACCGGTATTCGTCCGTTCCTACACTCATTTTTGATGAAGTTGACGCAGGTATTGGCGGCGCAACAGCAGCCAGTGTCGGGAAGCTGTTGCGTACGCTGGGTGCCAGCTGCCAGGTTTTGTGTGTGACTCACCTGCCCCAAGTGGCGGCTCAATCACATCATCACATTAAAGTCGATAAGACGGTCAAACCCGGTGCCACACAAACCGGGCTCGAAACACTGACAGAACAAAAACGTATTGAAGAAATAGCCCGTATGCTCGGAGGCGAGGAAATCACCCAGCAAACACGGTCCCATGCAGCGGAAATGCTCGCCAAGACAAACCCCTAACTTAAGAGCCTACTTCAATGTATGCCGTCATCTTCAAGGCCACAATTAAAACTCTAGATGACACGTACTTAAGTACAGCAAGCCGCTTGCGGGAACGCGCAATTGGCACATACGGTTGTCTGGAATTCACCGCCTGTACCGAAGGCAATCAGGAGATTGCTATTTCTTACTGGAAGACCCTGGACCAGATCCGAGCATGGAAACAGGATCCAGAACATCTCGCCGCACAAACGCTGGGTCGAACAAAATGGTATTCATCGTATCAGGTGCAAATTGCTAAGGTCGAACGTGAATACACACACGGTGTCACCGCTTCAGGCACTCAACCCATTAAGTAAAACATGACAACGTGATGTGGCTCTGTTGCCAAAAAAACTGGGCTATTCTTCGTTATCGGCATAAACGCCGTACAAGATAATGCTGTGATGGGAAAGTTTGAACCCACGTTCCTTGGCGATAGCCTGCAAACGCGCCTCAATCATATCGTCCTTAAATTCTTCAACACGCCCTGTCTTCATGCAAACCATATGGTCGTGATTATCGCCCGTATCCAGTTCGAAAATAGCCTGGCCGCCATCAAAATGGTGCCTTTTTACGATACCAGCCGCCTCAAACTGCGTGAGTACGCGGTATACCGTCGCCAAACCAATCTCTGTATCCGAATTAAGCAAAGCCCGATACACATCTTCTGCACTCATATGGTGATTAGCCGCGTTCTCAAGAATTTCGAGTATCTTAATCCGCGGATGAGTCACTTTCAGGCCAGCTTTTTTGAGCTCAATAGACCCCACAATATCTCCTGTTCAACTAAGGGCAAAATATCCCCTCGATATGATTAAGCGGCGACTGTGAGCGGTAATATGTACAGTTTAGCCCCGCATAATTGTATAGTATGCAGCTGTTTGCCTTGAAAGAAAACACAGAAAAGCAGGCAGCATCACCATCATTTTATACAAACGAGCTGAATATTGATGCATGATTCTCAACTTTTACGGATAGCCTGGATTTGCAGCTTGGTGCTCCTGCTGACAACGGCCTGTACCAGCTGGCTCCCGGATGCACATAAACCCCCCGTCCAACAGGGAAACTTACTGGATGCTGAAAAACTGGCCCAACTGAAAATTGGTATGAATAAGCAACAAGTACTTTTCTTGCTGGGCAGACCAGTCATCGAGGAAACATTCAGGAAAGAACGTTGGGATTATGTCTATTACAAAACCCAGCGGGCAGAGGCGTTCACTGCCAGCAGACTTACTTTATATTTCGATGGAAACACTCTGACCCGTATCGAACGCAATGACAACGCAAATGTGAACAAAAAAATAGAAGAAGGCCCTGAAGAAACCGATGGATAAAGAGAAACAACGACCGGCTGAGCCCGATATATTAGTGATTGGTCATGGCTCCAGAGACAAAGATGCCATCAACGAATTCATGACTGTTGCAGAAAACCTGAGAGCCCGTTTCCCAAACCGGCGTGTTGAAACCGGCTTTTTGGAATTTGCCCGCCCGACCATCGACACCGGAGCCACCAAGCTCATCGAGGCAGGGGCAACAAATATTACTGCGATTCCTGGCATGCTGATGGCCGCAGGCCACGCGAAAAACGATATCCCTAGTGAAATCAATGCACTGAGTCAAGCTTACCCGCACATCACCTTCACTTATGGAACTGAAATTGGCATACAAGCTGCCATGCTGCGTGCCGCCAAAGCGCGCATCGAAGAGGCCGAGGCCGCTCTCGGCGAAACGTACACCCGGGAAAATACCTTATTACTGGTGGTAGGTCGCGGCGCCAACGACTCGGATGCCAACTCAAACATCAGTAAAATCACACGCATGCTCTGGGAAGGTATGGGTTTTGGCTGGGCAGAAACCTGCTACAGCGGCGTAACCCGCCCGCTGGTTGATGAAGCCCTGGAAACCAGTTTGAAGCTGGGATACCCAAACATCATCGTCTTCCCCTATTTTTTGTTTACCGGCATTCTCATCAAACAAAAAATTTATGCAGTGGCAGATGAATTTCAGGCACAGAACCCTCACATCAATGTGATGAAAGCCGGCTACCTCAATGACCATCCAGAAGTCATACAAGCTTTTGTCGACAGGCTGCACGACACGGAAGAAGGCACCGGCGTCATGAACTGCCAGCTGTGCAAATACCGAGAACAAATTGTTGGCTTTGAGAGCGACGTTGGAACGCCACAGGCCGGCCATCACCATCACGTCAGAGGCATTGGTACCGATAGCGTGCATCACTCGCACCCGCATGATCACACACACACCCATGAACATGATCACGAGCATGTACATAAAACTCATCCGATGCCGCCACGCCAGACGCCAAAAAGCTCATGAAATGGGACTATATTCGAAACCCGGAGGAAATCGAGCGGCAGTCTTTTCTGAAAATCAAAACACTCTGCTCACTCGACAACCTCTCTCGAGAAGACGCACAACTCGCCATGCGACTCGTGCACACGGCTGGAGACCCAAGCGTCCTTGATGACCTGTTCTATACAAAAAGCGCCGTCCAGACGGGCCTACAAGCACTCGCGAACCAAGCTCCAATTCTGTGTGATGTGGAAATGGTTCGCCATGGCATCAGCAAACGCTTTATCCGTAACCCCTCTTACTGCTACTTAAACCAGGACGACACCGTCGCGCTGGCAAAACAGCAAGGGATCAGCCGCAGTATGGCCGCTGTTGAACATTGGCGGCCCCGACTATCCGGAGCAATCGTCGTCATTGGGAATGCACCCACAGCACTGTTCAGGCTTTTAGAGCTTCTCGATGCTGGCGCCCTCCCTCCCGCACTCATCATTGGTATGCCCGTTGGCTTTATTGGCGCAGCAGAATCCAAACAAGCCTTAATCGAATACCAGCACAAGCATCCCGCCTTTGAGATCATCACATTACATGGCCGGAGAGGAGGCAGTGCTTACGCTGCTGCGGCGCTCAATGCGATTGGACGAATGCACCAAGGCACCTACTTGTGAAGCAGATTGACGTTGTTGGACTGAGTGGTGACTCGCCACTTTCACTGCACCCTTCAGCCCGTATGGCACTTGAAAAGGCCGACATTCTCTACGGTAGTGAACGACAGCTTGCGCTGGTTCCCGGCTACAAAGCTAATTACCGGCAGATACCCTCTCCTTTTTCGCAGCTACAAGCTGAAATTACCCAACTGATGACGCCAGAGCACGCTGCCGAGCATATGGTCCTTCTCGCATCGGGTGACCCTCTCTTTTATGGCATCGGTGGCTGGCTTACACGGTGGATAAAGGGAGTAAACCTTTGCTTTCACCCTCAGCCCAGTGCAATCCAACTGGCATTTTCGCGCATCGGTAAACCTTGGGAACAAGCGTGTGTTTTGAGCGTGCACGGGCGCCCACTGAGCACCCTGCGCCGGGAAGCAGGCCGCCACACGCTGCTGGCCGTGCTCACCGATAACAACAACCACCCCATTGCTATTGCTCAGGCGCTAGTCGATATGCACTTTGGCGACTCCACAATCTGGGTCGCAGAGGACCTGGAAACCCGTAGTGAGAAAGTCAGCTGCTTTTCAGCCAAGGAACTGGCCCAAAGCACACAAACATTTTCGCCCCTGAATGTGGTCATCATTGAAACCCGCGGCCAGAGCGCCCTGTCGCCAAGCTTTCCAGGTCTTCCAAACACCGCTTTTTCTACGGGCTCTCCTGCCGGACAAGGCATGCTTACCAAACGCGAAGTCCGTCTTGCAGCACTCGCCCAGCTGCAACCACCACCGGGCACCACCGGCTGGGATATTGGTGCTGGCTGCGGTGGTCTGGCTGTGGAATGGGCCCGGTGGAGCATACAAAGCCGGATTTATGCAATAGAAACCAATCCGGCACGCCTGGAACATCTTCACATCAATCAGCAACGATTTGGCGTGGAAAGTAATTTACAGATCGTGGCCGGGCGAGCACCTGATGCTTTGCAAGCCCTGCCAACACCGCACTCAATCTACTTAGGCGGCAGCCAGGGACAAGCGACAGAAATATTGGCATACTGTTGGGAAAGACTCGCACCGGGCGGAAGAATCGTGATCCCCGCTGTGACCTTGGAAACGCGGGCGGCACTGGTCACATTGGCCCAAGGCAAGCCCGCTGAGTGGCTTGAAATTGCTGTTGCATCTGGCAAGCGCGCCGGCCCTCTCACAATGATGCAGCCCCAACGGCCTGTCCTTCTTCTGACGCTGGAAAAGTCATGACCCAAGCCACATTTTACGGCATAGGCGTTGGCCCCGGCGATCCGGAATTGCTCACATTAAAAGCCGCACGGCTAATCGCCCAGGTGGATGTGGTTGCCTACCCCAGTACGACCTGGAAAGAGTCGACTGCGCGCTCAATTGCGCAAGCCCATATCCAGAGTAACCAAACAGAATACCCTATCCCTTTGCCCATGCGTGCGGATCGAACAGAGACCGAGGCTATCTATACCCAGGCCGCACACGATATTGATCACTACCTGACACAGGGCCGACATGTCGCTTTTCTATGCCTTGGAGACCCTATGCTGTATGGCAGCTTCGTTTACCTTTACCGCCGCCTTCACCATCAGCACCCAATCAGCATTGTGCCCGGTATCAACTCCTTCAGTGCCGCCTCGGCCGTCTCCAAAATCCCTTTGGCCACCTTGGAGCAATCCTTGTCGCTGGTAGCTGGCTCTATTCCGGATGCAGCGCTCATCGACGCACTGAATCAACATGATACCGTGATCATTCTCAAAGCCGGACGCCACCGCCACCACATTGCTTCCCTCATTTGTAAAGCCGGGCGAACACAAGAGGCGGCTTACATCGAACATGCCAGCAAACCGGAGCAACAGATACATCACAACATTACCCAGCTTCCCGATGGGCCCGGCACCTACTTCTCACTCTTTCTGGTTGCCCGGCAGTCATGATGAGCGCCCATCCGGTTATTTTCAGTCTTACGGATCGCGGGCAAAAGCTGGGGAAGCGAATCCAGCAATGCTATCCGGCCTCGCGACACCTACACTGCCCTCCACACTTCCGAGCCGAGGTTGAACATTGTTTTACCCAAGGCCACCCTTTAGTCATGATCTGTGCAACCGGCATTGTCGTTCGAACACTCGCCAATGTTTTACAGGATAAATACCAAGACCCACCGGTTTTGGTTCTGGATGACCAAGGACAGTTCGTGATACCGCTCCTTTCCGGGCACGAAGGCGGTGCAAACGAATGGGGGCGACAACTGGCTGACCACTTGGGCGCCCAACTGGTACTCACCTCGCATGCCACGTATACCCGACCCTGTTATGTACTGGGGATGGGCTGTGAACGGGGCACTCCCTTGTCTACCCTGGAAAGTTTAGTCGAAACGGGCTTACATCTGCATCAGCTCACATTCGCGGAAATTAACGCGATCGCCAGCATTGAATTGAAAAGTGACGAAGACGGATTGCTTGCACTCGCAAACAAACACCAATGGCCCATTCATTTTTACTCCGCGCCAACCCTGCGGACTTATGATGCGCAACTGACCCAACGCTCGGACATTGTTTACCGCGAAACCGGCTGCTACGGTGTCGCCGAAGCAGCCGCTTTGGCTGGCGCTGAAGCGAAAACCGGCACAAAAGCCGAATTGATACTGGCAAAAATTAAAAACAAGCAGGCAACACTGGCGATTGCCCGCGCCTACTTGAAACCTGAGGTCACGCTATGAATACCCTGTTTATTGTGGGAACCGGGCCGGGCTCAACGGCCTATCTCAGCCCCGCAGCCCGAGAAGCCATTACCCAGTCCAGGCACTTGGTGGGCTATCAACTTTACCTGGATCTACTGGGCGATCTAGCCGTCGGCAAAGAGCACCATGCCAAAGAACTGGGTGAAGAAATTGACCGCGCCCGCCTGGCTTTGGATATTGCGGCACGGGAACCGGCTGCCACAGCCCTGATTTCCAGCGGAGATGCCGGCATCTATGCCATGGCGTCAGTCGTATTCGAGTTACTCGACAAGGAGGCGCGACCAGAATGGCAGTCTGTTACCGTGAGCGTCATTCCAAGCCCAACGGCGATGCAGTTGGTCGCAGCCCACGCCGGGGCCCCACTGGGCCATGACTTTTGCACCATTTCCCTGTCCGATCTTTTAACGCCATGGGAAACCATTGAAACCCGCATCCATGCCGCAGGACAAGGTGACTTCATCGTCGCTTTCTATAACCCGGTGTCAAAAAAGCGCGACTGGCAACTCAACAAAGCCAAAGAAATTTTACTCCAATACCGCCCGGCGGAAACACCGGTTCTTCTGGGCCGGCAAATGACCCGTCCGGAAGAGCAAGTCCGAACACTTACGCTGGCTACGCTCAATGCCGCCGATGTTGACATGCTCACTCTGGTCATTATTGGCAACCGCGAAAGCCGCCGGTTCCAACACGGTGATCAGCAGCACGTTTACACCCCCCGCGGCTATGCTCGAAAACTGGAGAGTCACGTATGACGGTTTATTTTATCGGTGCCGGCCCCGGAGATCCGGAACTCATTACTGTCCGCGGCCAGCGGTTGATCAGCGAATGCCCTGTTATCCTCTATGCTGGATCACTCGTGCCAGAAGCGGTGCTCGAAAAGGCCGCAGCAGACGCTCAGCTGATCAATACTGCAGAGTTACATCTGGAACAAATCGTTACCTACATAGAAGCCGCGCATCAGTCCAATCACGATGTGGCCCGGGTGCATTCGGGCGACCCCTCGCTTTACGGCGCGATTGGCGAACAGATTCGCGAACTTGAACGCCTGAATATTCCTTATGATGTGGTCCCTGGAGTGACGGCAACTGCCGCCAGTGCTGCCCTGTTGAAAAAAGAACTCACTCTGCCGGATGTTTCCCAAACGGTTATCTTGACCCGGTATGCCGGTAAAACCCCCATGCCAGAGAAAGAATCGCTGGAGGCGCTCGCCACACACGGCGCCACGCTGGCCATTCATTTGGGCATTACTAAAATTCACCGCATTGCTAAAATTTTAATTCCCAAGTACGGTGAAGACTGCCCTGTTGCTGTCATTTTCCGCGCCAGCTGGCCCGACCAACAGGTCATCAAAGGCACTCTCTCAACCATCTCGGAAAAAGTACGCGAGGCCAAAATCAAGCGCACGGCCTTAATCCTGGTCGGCCGCGTTCTAGAGGAGGACAGCTTTACATCATCACGGCTGTACCATGAGGATCACGCGCATATTTTTCGCCCAAAAATGCGTTAGGAAAAGTCCCCAGCATCGTAATCCCGGCACTGAATTGGTATAGTTTCCTCATGACTGTACGACTGACTTTCACCTTGATCATCAGCATTCTGTCACTCGGATGCACCCACACTGAGACGAAAATGCCTGAGCCAACACCCCCTCATAAATTAGCCCCTTGCCCGGCCTCACCGAATTGCGTCTCCAGCCTGGCTGAAGACGACAAACATCGCATCGAACCCTTTATCCTCTCACAGACTCTTGCCGCATCCTGGCCGGCACTGGTCGATATCGTAAGCAAACAACCCCGTACCCGGATTGTTGATAGTCAACCCGGGTATTTGCATGCCGAAGTCCGCAGCCTGATTTTCAGATTCCTTGATCACCTGGAGTTGAGCGGTGATGCCAACGGCTATCGCCTGGATGTTCGCTCAGCCTCTGTGACCGGTTATTCCGATTTGGGGGTAAACCGTAAACGAGTGGAGACACTGCGCCGTGCCTTTGAAGCTCAAGGCTTGCTCAAACTCACGACTGACTGACCGTTACACCGCACCCAGTGCGCTTTCACTGCATAAGAATAAATCACTAAGGAGCTGTTCATGCCCCACCCCAAAGCACTCTCTGTTGATGAAATTACCGCTTGTTGTAACCCTGATCAATTCCACTTTGAAACCACCGCCGAACTGGACAGCCTGGACCGTATTATTGGGCAGAACCGTGCCATTGAGTCGATCCGCTTTGGCATTGGTGTTAAAAACAATGGCTATAATCTCTTCGTACTTGGGCCGCCCGGTGTCGGTAAGTCCACCGCTATTAATCAACATCTTGCCGATAAAGCCACTGCGGCCGAAACACCCAGCGACTGGTGCTATGTCAACAATTTTCAGGATGAGACCAAGCCAGTCCTGTTAAGCCTGCCAACAGGCCGGGGCCGGGTCTTACGGAATGATATGGCTCAGTTGATTGAAGATTTGCGATCAGCGATCCCCACTGCGTTTGACAGTGAAGAATACAAAGCCAGAGCACAATTGATTCAGTCTGAATTGCAAACGCGTGAAGAAAATGCTTTCCGCTCGCTGAACAAAGAAGCGACTGAACACAGTATCAACATCTATCAAACTCCCGGACAATTTTCGTTTGTGCCTTCTAAAAACGGGAAAGACATCCCGCCACAAGCGTTCGAAAAAATGGACAAATCGGAACGGGAAAAGTACGAAGAAGCCACCGCGCATTTACAAAAAAAGCTGCAGGATATTCTGCAAAATGAGATCCCCAAATGGCGCAAAGAGGCCCGAGAAAAATTCCGCAAACTGAATCAGAAAATGACTGAGGAAACTGTCGCTCTCCCCATTGCCAATCTGCTCTCACGCTACGCCGATCTTCCCAAAGTCATCCATTACCTCAATGCTGTACAAAACAACATTATTGAAAATACCCGTGACTTTTTAAAACAGGAGCCGTCTGCACCGATCCCGCAAGCAGAGCCCGAAACACTGTACCGTTTTGAAGTCAACCTCATCCTGGATCACGCTGAAACCCAAGGGGCGCCGGTTATCCATGAGGAGCACCCCAGTTACGGCAATCTCATCGGCCGGATCGAGCACAATGCCTACATGGGGGCTTTGACCACAAACTTCACCCTGATTAAGCCTGGCGCACTGCACAAGGCCAACGGAGGCTACCTGATTCTTGATGCTCGCCGATTGCTGATGCAACCCTATGCATGGGAAGGTCTCAAACAGGCATTATATTCGGATGAAATACGCATTCAGTCACTGGAACAGGTAATGAGCCTGGGTAGTGCAGCGACACTGGAACCGGAGACGATGCCGCTGGATATCAAAATTATCCTGCTGGGTGACCGTCTCCTGTATTACCTCCTGCATGCTCGGGACCCCGATTTTGCGGAACTTTTTAAAGTCCCCGCCGACTTCGAAGAAAGCCTGGATCGCAGCCCGGAAAATGACCAGCTCTATGCGCGATTAATCGCCACGATTGTTGAAAAGCACCAATTACTGCCTTTTGACAAATATGCTGTGGCGGCCGTGATCCAACAGAGCATGAGGCTCGTCGCTGACACGGCAAAGCTTTCAACCCACATGCGCAGCATTTCTGACCTTCTCATCGAGGCCAGCCACTGGGCAAGCGAGGCACAGCGGCCGCATGTGATTCAAGAAGATATTCATACAGCCGTGGCCCACCAGGTTGAACGGGTGGACCGGGTGAGAGACCGTGCGACAGAAGTCATCTTGCGCAATAGCGTACTCATTGATACTGACGGCGATCAGGTTGGGCAGGTCAATGGCTTGGCCGTTTATTCCATGGGCAACTTCTCTTTTGGCAAGCCCTCCCGCATTACGGCAACGACACGCCTGGGCGATGGCCGGCTAATTGACATTGCCCGCGAAACAAAAATGGGCGGCCCTACGCATACGAAAGGGGTTTTTATCTTGCAAAGTTTTATGGGCGCACGCTATGGACAAAGCCACGCGCTGGCCTTTCATGGCAGTCTGTCATTTGAACAATCTTATGGCGGTATTGACGGGGATAGTGCATCCATGGCTGAGCTGTGTGCTTTGCTCTCCTCGCTGAGCGATATCCCCATCAAACAGTCACTGGCCATCACTGGCTCAGTCAATCAGTTGGGGCAGGCGCAGGTGATTGGTGGCGTAAATGAAAAGGTGGAAGGGTTTTACGATATTTGTCAGGCGCGAGGCCTAACCGGCACTCAAGGGGCCATCATTCCCCGAAGCAATATTAAAAACCTGATATTGCGTGAAGACGTGATGGAATCTATCCGCGCAGGAAAGTTTCATATCTACCCTATGGACAATGTCGATGAAGCCATTACGCTACTCACAGGTGCTCCAGCCGGTGAGCGAAATACCCGCGGCCAATACCCAAAAGACTCGGTCAACGGCAAAGTTCAACGCCGCCTGAAACACTTTGCCGATCTGCGCAACAACCATCGGCAAACAAAATCGGCGACACAAAAAGCCAAGAAACCAGCAGATGATTGAATCTGGCCAGACCTTAGGGAAAACACCGGGCGAAGTGACAACCCCTATCCCACTGTCTTTGTACATCCATATCCCATGGTGTTTAAAGAAGTGTCCTTACTGTGATTTCAACTCACATGGATTAAAGCCTGACAACCCTCTCCCTGAAGATGCCTACATCAACGCGCTCCTGGCCGATTTAGACCAGGAACTCAAACAGAGCGACCACCGGCCGATTCACTCAGTTTTTATCGGTGGGGGAACACCCAGCCTGTTTTCTGCCCACGCTATTGGGGCGTTATTAGCGGGCATCCAGGCGCGCTGCAATCTGCAAAGCGGCGCAGAAATCACTTTAGAGGCCAACCCGGGGACCTTTGAGCAAGCCCGCTTTTCAGACTACCGTGCGCTCGGTATTAATCGTTTATCCATTGGTATCCAGAGTTTTAATACCAACGCACTAAAACAGCTTGGGCGTGTACACAATGGCCGCGATGCCATCCATGCGGTTGAAATTGCACACCGGGCTGGTTTTGATAATGTGAACCTGGACCTGATGTTTGGCCTGCCGGGCCAGAGCCTTCAACAAGCCGAAGAGGATGTAAAAACGGCGATGCGCTTGGGGCCGGCTCATATTTCTTATTATCAGCTGACTCTGGAGCCAAATACTCTATTTTACGTCCAACCGCCCACACTACCGGATGACGATGCTATTTGGACCATACAAGAACAGGGACAAGCTTTGCTTGCCGAGGCCGGTTATCAGCAATATGAAATATCCGCCTATGCCCAACCCGAGAAAAAATGCCAACACAATCTGAATTATTGGCTCTTTGGTGACTACATTGGGATTGGCGCAGGCGCGCATGGAAAAATAACCACCTCTGTGGGCATTATCCGCCGCTCGAAAGTCCGTCACCCCAATGATTATTTGCGCGGGGCCGCAAACGGCACACTCATTCAAACAGAATCCATTATCCTCGGCGAGTCCCAGTGTTTGGAATTTATGATGAACGCCCTGAGACTCACGCAAGGCTTTACGATTGAGACGCTGACACAACGGACGCAGGTGAAGTTGGAAGATATCCAACCCCACCTGCAAACAGCGCTTAATCAGGAACTGATCCGTATTGATGGAAAAAAAATTGTGCCGACCTGCAAGGGTTCGCTTTTCTTAAATGATTTATTGTCTATATTCATGTAAAGCTGTTGTATCCGATAATACACTCGACTAAGGAAGGTGGATTGTGACGACCAAGTACACCCCAGTACCTTGCAGTATTTATGGAAAATACGAATCAGCCATTTTCAAAGGTCACCGCTTGCGTCTCTGCTGGGTAGGCGCCCAGGGTCAACATCACATTGAAACAGTCACTATTTCAGATCTACGCGTCAAACACCGTGCTGAGTACATGATCTGCCAGAACAGGCATGGCCGGCGCCGCATTTTACGGTTGGATCGAGTTCGCTCGGCCCGCATCATCTAATTGCTCTGTCAAAATCGCTCAATGACGATGTCGGTGATGAAGGTCCGGCCAGTGGGGGTGAGAATGAGCCAAGGGTTCATGCGCATGGGGGTGAGCGTGTTTCAGTGAGGCCGGCTGACCAGGATGATGATGCAGATGGTGACCGTCATCATGCGAATGCATATGGTTATGGCTTAAAGCGGTGTGTTTATGCTCGTGAGCATGCCCCTCAAACATCAACAACGCGATTGATACCATAAAAAACACAGCGGCCAGCCAGTGATTCCAAACCAGTGTTTCACCTAAAACTAAGGCCGATAACAGTACGCCAAAAAATGGGGCGGCTGAAAAAATGACCTGGCCGCGTGTTGCCCCAATGTGCTGGGCAGACTGAATATATAAAACGATACTCGCCCCGTAGGACCAAATACCCACGAACAAGGCCGCTACTACGGCCAGGAGGCTGACATCCCAACCGGCCAACATAGCCCCTAGCAACCAATTCACAACGCCAGCAACCAGCCCCTTCCAAAACGTACTTTGGGCGGGGGACACGGTATCCACCAGAGCAGTCAAATGATTATCAAGCCCCCAAAAGGCGCAACCGACAAGCACAAAAAAGGCAGCTAACCATCCGGAAGCCTCCTGATTAAACGAGAGTAAAACTGCAGCCAATAACGCGACCAGAGCCCCAACGAGCCCCGTCTTTCCCAAAGTATCTTTAAAAAATAAAACGCCTAAGATCACGGTTGCTACCAGCTCTAAATTGAGCAGTAAAGAAACCGATGAAGCGGATGATATCTGCAGCCCAAACAATAAAAAGACCGGCGCTAAAATGCCGCCCGCTAAAATAGCGCCTCCCAGACGCTGTGTGTTCTTTTTATCTTTCGGCCAAATGGAAGCCGACTTTCTAAAAGCAAACGGTGCCACACCTAAAGCAGCGCCCAGATACAACAGACCCGCCAATTGAAAAGCCGATAGCTCATTCAGTAACCACTTGCTCGCCGGGGTGGCTGCACCAAAAAGTAAGGCCGAGAGAACAGCCATGAGTAAAGGCGAATATAATCTGGCCCGCATCATCACATCACAACGCTATTGGTTACCCAAAACATCAACGCCTGACGGTGGTGTAAAAATGAACAAGGCATCGGCAACAGTGTGATTGAGTCTAAGATCATCAAAAATAATTTGTGTGGCTTGATTAAAATTATCCCGTAATTCCATGACTTTAATGCCTTTATCATCCAGCCCTAAGTAAACCCACTGAAAGTCTGTGTCTTTAACGATAGGCTGCAGTTCAACCCAGGCCAACCCTTCGCGCTGGCCCAAGGATTTTAAAGTAAATTGTGTGTGTAGCGGCTTGTCGCCACTCAATAACATAATGGGCGCTTGCCCGAGCGCCTCAGACTGTTTTTTGACCGTGACCTGTTCGAGTTCGCTGTCAAAAATCCAAAGCTTTTCACCATCAGCAACGATGAGCTGCTGGTAAGGGGTTTGGTAATCCCAGCGGAATTTCCCTGGTTTTTTTAGAACGACCGTACCGGTGGACTCTTGCAGAGGCTCACCCTCTGCATCGTAGACTGCCTGGGTAAAATTCGCTTCCAGTGATGTCAGCTGCTGTATGAACTGTTCCAGCTTATCAACACTTGATGCCTGCACAACGGGAGACAACACGAAAAAGACCCATACCCAGACAATGCTCTTTTTAAAAAAACACATATATTGGTTCCTTTGTTACTTAAACAGGCGGTGGCGCAAGTACTTCGCGGGAGCCATTTTCCCGCACGCGACTGACAACACCGGCTTGCTCCATTTCTTCCACCATCCGAGCCGCCCGGTTATAACCGACTTTTAAGCGACGCTGCACGTAAGAAATAGACGCTTTGCGGGACTCCGTAACAATGGCGACGGCCTGATCATAGAGCGGATCCTGTTCACCGACATCACCATTGGCCTCTTTGGATAAGCCGGGGATAGCTTCTGTTGGCTCCGACAGCACGTCATCCAGATAATCAGGCTCAGCATGCTCGCGAAGAAATTTGACGACTTTGTGGACCTCATGATCGTCGACAAACGCGCCATGAATCCGCACTGGCAGGGCGGTACCGGGCGGCAGGTAGAGCATGTCGCCGTTACCCAGCAAGGTTTCTGCACCGATCTGATCAAGAATGGTCCGTGAATCCACTTTGGAAGAAACCTGAAAGGCGATGCGTGTCGGCACATTCGCTTTAATGAGCCCGGTAATCACATCCACTGACGGGCGCTGAGTGGCCAGAATCAAGTGAATGCCTGCGGCTCGTGCTTTTTGAGCAATACGCGCAATCAGCTCTTCTACTTTTTTCCCGACCACCATCATCAGGTCAGCCAATTCATCAATAACCACCACGATATACGGTAGTTTTTCTAAAGTGGGTGCTGGGGCTTCCGGGTCGATATTGTCTTCGGGCTTGTAAAGTGGATCGACAAGCGGCGAGCCGGCTTTCATTGCCTCCAAGATTTTGCGGTTACAACCTGTGATGTTGCGAACACCCAGGCTGGCCATCAAGCGGTAACGGCGTTCCATTTCGGCAACACACCAACGTAAGGCATTGGCAGCATCTGACATGTCTGTCACAACCGGAGCCAAAAGGTGTGGGATCCCCTCATAAGTACTCAGTTCCAGCATTTTGGGATCAATCAGGATCAATCGGATATCCCGTGCCGAGGCCTTGTATATCAAGCTCAAGAGCATGGCGTTGATGCCAACCGATTTTCCAGACCCCGTCGTACCAGCTACGAGTAAATGGGGCATTTTTGCAAGATCGGCCACAACCGGTTTGCCACCAATATCTTTGCCCAATGCGATTGTCAAGGGTGACGGGGATTGTTCGTAGTTATTGGACTGCACAATTTCGCGAAGGCGTACAACTTCCCGCGCCTCATTGGGTATTTCCAGGCCGACCGTTGTCTTCCCAGCAATGATTTCAACCACTCTGACGCTGACAACAGAAAGGGACCGGGCAATATCTTTTGATAATGCCACAATTTGGGAGACTTTAACGCCCGGTGCGGGTTGTAATTCAAAACGGGTAATCACAGGCCCTGGGTGCACCGCGACAACGTCAACCGAAACATTGAAGTCAGCCAGCTTGATTTCCAACTGCCGTGACATTGCTTCCAGCGCTTCTTTGGAAAAGCCGCAACTTTGACTGGTGGGCATATCCAGCATTGACAGCGGAGGTAGGGTGTTATCCACAGCCTGACCAAACATGGTCAATTGCCGCTCTTTTTCGAGCCGGTCACCCGGTTCAACAATCGAAACCTTGGGCGCGATCCGGGGTGGTTTTTTGGTCTTCCGTTTTTCCAACTCAACTTTCAGCTTGGCTTCCCGCTTCTTCTCAATAACTTTACCTGCCGAGACAACAGACTCTTCACCTCGAATGGACTTAAGTGCCGATAGCAACCGCTGGCCCCAGCGGGGAATTGCCCAAAACACTTTCCCAACCCAATCCATGAGAGTAAACCAGGAGAGCCCGGTAAACAGGGTAAACGCACCCAAAAACATGGCAATTAGCAGCAGCGTTGAACCCAACGGGTTAAAGATCCCCACTAACTCACGACTGATCACCAACCCGAAAATACCTCCAGACGGTACGCCTTGAGGTAATGTTTCCTTAACGGGAACAAAGTGGATTGAAGCCAGGCTACATGCTGTAAGTAACAAGATGATGCAGGCCAGCCAGCGGATAAACGCAAATGTCGGCTCATCATCGGCTTTTTGCCGTATATTGGAAAACACAAAGTAACCGCTGTACATCACCATTGCTGGCAAAAAGAATGCGGCATAGCCAAAAAGATAAAGAGAAATATCAGCAAACCAGGCACCTGCCTTGCCGCCACCGTTCACAACACGATTGTGCAAGCCAGTATGAGACCAGCCTGGGTCGTTAATATGAAACGTCAAAAGCGCGGTCAGTAAAAAAATGCCAATGGCAAAGAGGACGATCGACACACCTTCGCGCATATGTCGATTAATTCTGTGGGTCAACTGCGGCGTACTCGCCTTCTTGACCGGCTTCCGTTTTGCCTGTTTCGGTCTCGCTTTACGTCTCATTCCTTGCGCCATGAACTACATTGCCCTCTGTATGATAAATTTTCGAAACCATTCAAGGTACCGCTACAACTCCTCTTTACCGTTAAAGGGATATTCACTACCATTATCAGTAAACCGTCAACAGCCAGTCTGCCTGGCTATCAACACAGCATCAACTGGAGCAAGTATACATGAGCAATCCCAAACATTGCCGTCTTCTCATATTGGGTTCTGGTCCCGCCGGCTATACCGCCGCGATCTATGCCGCTCGAGCCAACCTAAATCCGGTTTTGGTCACCGGTATCGAGCAAGGCGGGCAATTGACAACCACCACCGATGTTGACAACTGGCCGGCCGATGCAATGGGTGTTCAGGGGCCAGAGTTGATGGAGCGCTTTCGTCAACATGCCGAGCGCTTTGAAACGGAGATTATATTCGATCATATTAACCGGGTGGATTTAACCGGCTCTCCCCTGACGTTAGTTGGTGACAGCGGCACCTACACCTGCGATGCCTTAATCATTGCCACTGGCGCCAGCGCTATGTACCTTGGCTTAGATTCAGAAGATGCCTTTAAAGGTAAAGGTGTTTCTGCGTGCGCCACTTGTGATGGCTTCTTTTACCGGCAACAGAAAGTTGCAGTTATTGGCGGTGGCAACACCGCGGTGGAAGAGGCCTTATACTTGTCCAATATTGCCTCCGAAGTCACATTGGTACATCGCCGAGATAGCCTGCGGGCGGAGAAAATTTTACAAAAGCAACTTTTCGACAAAGCCGAAAATGGCAATATCAACATTCGATGGAATAATACTCTGGATGAGGTTCTGGGGGATGACACGGGTGTGACCGGTATTCGCTTAAAAGACACCCAATCAGGTGACTGTAGTGACCTTGATGTTACAGGTGTCTTCATTGCCATCGGGCATAAGCCCAACACCGATATTTTCGAGGGGCAACTCGAAATGAACAACGGTTACATTAAAGTGAAGAGCGGGGCCTCTGGCAATGCCACGGCGACCAGTATGAAAGGTGTTTTCGCTGCGGGCGACGTAATGGATTCCGTTTACCGCCAGGCGGTGACCTCCGCAGGCACCGGATGTATGGCGGCGCTGGATGCCGAGAAATATCTGGATGCCTTAGCCGACTGAAACGACAAGCCCGGGTTTATCAGGTGTTCAATATCCCCTTTATCGGCGAAGGAGACAGTACAACGCCGTTCCCGCGTCCGGAAAATGCGCTGCAAGAGCCCAACGGTCTCGTGGCCGCTGGCGGAGACTTATCGCCTGAACGCTTGTTGATGGCATATCAGGCGGGTATTTTCCCTTGGTTTAGTCAAGGCGATCCCATTCTGTGGTGGTCGCCTGATCCGCGTTGCGTCATCTTCCCAGAAAATTTCACACCCAACCGAAGCCTACGCAAAGTCCTAAAACGCGGCCTGTTCGAGATCCGCAAAAATACAGCCTTTGAGCAAGTTATCCATGCCTGTGCCTTGCCCAGAAAGCACGAAAGTGGAACCTGGATTACGGACTCAATGAAAAAGGCCTACAACCAGATGCACACACTGGGCCACGCTCACTCCATTGAAGCTTGGCAAGATAATCAACTGGTGGGAGGGCTTTACGGAATCGCTATTGGCAAAGTCTTTTTTGGAGAATCGATGTTTTCCCAGGTCGATAATGCCTCAAAAGTAGCACTGACGGCACTGACATTATCCAGCCAGTACCAGCTCATCGATTGTCAGATGCAATCAGCGCACTTACTGAATATGGGCGCGGCGTTAATCCCCCGCACCCAATTCCAAAGCCTGCTCGACACCTTAATCCGTTAAGTTCTGCTTTAATCTTAGTAAGAGCGGGGCATGCCTAATACGTGCTCAGACACGTAAGATAAAATCATATTGGTTGAGATGGGTGCAATTTGATAAAGACGCGTTTCCCGAAACTTACGTTCAATGTCGTACTCTTCAGCAAAACCAAAGCCTCCATAGGTCTGCAAACAGGTGTCCGCCGCAGCCCAGGAGGCCTCTGAGGCCAGAAGTTTCGACATATTCGCCTGTTCACCACACTCTTCTCCGGCTTCATAAAGTTCCAATGCGCGCTCAACCATCAAACTCGCGGCCTGAATCGCGGTATAGGCGCGGGCAATTGGAAATTGAACGCCTTGATTCTGCCCAATCGGCCGGTTAAATAAAACGCGTTCCTTGGAGTATTCGGTCGCTTTATCGATAAAATAACGACCATCCCCGATGCACTCAGAAGCAATGAGAATACGTTCGGGGTTCATACTATCCAAAATATATTTGAAGCCCTTGCCCTCCAGGCCAATCAGGTTCTCGGCTGGGACTTTCATATTGTCGAAGAAGATTTCTGTTGTTGAGTGGTTAATCATTGTCGGGATGGGTTTGATAGTCAGCCCCTGACCTAATACCTCGCGCATGTCGACTACAAAAACAGACAACCCGTCTGTTCGCTTTTTGACGTCTTCTTTCGGTGTGGTTCGGGCCAGCAACAGCATAAGGTCGGAGTGTTCCGCGCGAGATGTCCAGACTTTTTGCCCATTGACAATGTAGTGATCACCTTTACGCACAGCAGTGGTACGTAAGCTGAGTGTGTCTGTACCGCTTGTAGGCTCAGTGACACCAAAAGCCTGCAGACGTAAATCACCACTGGCGATGCCCGGCAACCACTTGCGTTTTTGCTCTTCGCTGCCATGCCTCAAAATCGTACCCATGATGTACATTTGTGCATGACTGGCAGAGCCATTACAGCCCGAGGCCTGAACCTCTTCCAAGACCGCACTTGCCGCACCTAGAGGTAACCCACTGCCGCCATACTCTTCGGGAATAACCGCTCCAAGATAACCCGCATCATTAAGGGCTTGTACAAACTCCGTGGGGTATTGGCGGGCACGATCCTTTTCACGCCAGTATTCACCGGGAAAATCCTGACATAACTTTTGAACAGACTCGCGGATTTCTGGAAATCGTTTACTGGTGGACGGGATCATGGGTTCAGCTTCTCCAAATTAGTGTGATGCCGGTAGAAAACGGCTTTGCTTGAGGCCTCTTTCACTGTGGCAGACTGGCTCGTCAAAATAATGATTTGTTCTACCTTTAGCCAACGAGCATAAACGGAAGATTTTAAACCAAATGTGTTAAAACTGTCCAAATTGAAGTTTCAGTGGGGAGTGGCGGTTCTATTTCCGATTAATCAGCCGCTGGATGAGTGCTTTTGTCGAGCTGTCATGGGAGTGGCCTTGGCCATTGGATGTGTCAGTTAAGGTTTTTAAAATTGTTTTTCCCAGCTGTTTACCCAGCTCCACACCCCACTGATCAAATGAATTGATATTCCAGATGACTCCCTGGACAAAAACTTTATGTTCATACAGTGCAATCAGTGCACCCAATGTTTTGGGGTTGAGTGTATCCAGTAATAAGGTATTCGACGGACGATTTCCGGCAAAGACTTTATGCGGTACGAGTGCTTCATCAACATCGGGCTCCATTTCACGTCTGACTTCATCGATATTTTTCCCACGCATCAACGCCTCAGACTGGGCAATGAAGTTAGCGGCCAACGCCACTTGTTGTTCTGAATGCTCGCTCTCCGATGGTATTGCTAGAATAAGGTCCGAGGGTATCAGTTGGGTCCCCTGGTGAATCAGTTGATAATACGCATGTTGTGCATTCGACCCCAGTGATCCCCAGATAACCGGGCCTGTTGTGTAGTCCACAGTGTGACCATCGCGATCAATCGATTTACCATTACTTTCCATATCCTGTTGCTGAAGATATTCCGGCAAAAACTGCAAATGCTGGTTATAGGGCAAAACCACATGCGAGCTTGCGCCGCAAAAATTGTGATACCACACACCCAACAAAGCCATAATCACCGGCATGTTCTGTGCCAATGGCGTGCTCATAAAATGCTGATCCATTGCATAAGCACCCTCCAACAACTGTTCAAAATGTGGCACGCCGATCGATAGGGCAAGTGGCAAACCGATCGCTGACCACAGTGAATAGCGGCCCCCAACCCAGTCCCAAAATTCAAAAACACAAGCTTCATCAATGCCATAAGCCGCTGCACCCTCGCGATTGGCCGAGACCGCGACAAAATGCTTAGCCAGATGTTTTGGGTCACGGCTGCAGGCCAGAAACCACGCTTTTGCTGCATCCGCATTCAGCATGGTTTCTTGTGTGGTAAATGTTTTGGAAGCAATTACAAACAAGGTTGTTTCCGGATTGCAATTTTGTAGAACATCCTGAAGGTCGTTAGCATCCACATTCGAGACAAAATACGTGCAGATACCCGGTACCGCAAAAGATTTCAGCGCAGAGTAGGCCATTTTAGGCCCCAGATATGAACCCCCAATGCCAATACTTACAATGGTATCTATTGGCTGACCGGTATAGCCCCGCCATTCGTGGGAGTGCACGGTGTGACAAAATGACTTCATGCGTGCATGCACTCCTCGCACGTCTGGCATCACATCCTGGCCGGCATGATAAACCGGCTGATCGGAACAGTTACGCAGAGCCGTATGCAAAACGGCTCGATGCTCCGTCGTGTTAATCACCTCCCCTTGGAACATTCGCTGGCGCCACACTTCCAGCTGTTGTTGTTCAGCAAGCGTCATCAAGTGTAGGAGGGTTTCCTTGGTGATCAGGTTTTTGGAGTAGTCAAGAAAAATACCCACAGCTTCTATGGAGAATCGCTCTGCCCGATCAGGGTCCGATCGAAATTCAGCGCGTAAGTCGAGTGAGTGGATTGCTTGCTTGTGAGACACAAGCGCTTGCCAGGCAGGGGATTCTGTAAGCGTCGACATCATTCGTCCAGCAAAATTTATGTTTGTTGATCTCGGTAAGAAAAGGAACCCCTTCTCACACGGCCATAGCCCAAAAGTTCAAGGATTGAACAACTGGGGCAAGCTTGATCAACCTATGCTTCTCCAATCACCGTGCGCCTGGAGTGATAAGCGCTGGTAGTGTGTGTTCACCTATAGAACTTTCTTAGGTACTGACTGTAACCTATATCAACCGGTCAACGCAGCTATTTTATTGCTTATTGCTAAAACACTTATACAAACGCACAAAAAGATTGCTGCTTACCGCTCGCTAAGCAAACGTTACACGCTCGCCTTGCTGCGCGTACTGAACCAGCTGAATACGATTTAAACTCGTCTTTTTTGGAGGAGATGAGCTACCCTCGCCCCTTTCATCGTCATAACGAACTAGCTTGCGTGACTGGCTTTGGATTGAGCCAAGGCCGTGTATTGATGGATAGGAAGATTATCGATGAGCCTCGCTTGCCCCAGGTGTGCCGCTACTAAAACCACCAATTCCTCAGGCTGGCTCACCTCAGAAGGAGCTCGTAGCCCTTCTAAAGTAAGAATTGCAAAATAATCGGGCTCAAACCCATCATCAGCCAACGCCTGCTTGGCTTTGTCTTCCAGAACTTTATAGTCACGGCTTCCAGCAATAACTTGCTCGGCCGTTTCAGACATGAGTTGAAAAATTAATGCGGCTTGCTGCCGCTCATTATCGGAGAGATAGTTGTTGCGCGAACTCATTGCTAAACCATTCCGCTCACGCGCAGTCGGTGCACCGACAATCTCTACCGGGATATTTAAATCTTCAACCATCCGCCGCACAACAAGCAGCTGCTGGTAATCTTTTTCGCCAAAGACTGCAAGCTTTGGTTGTACCAGGTTGAATAACTTGCAAACAATGGTGGCAACGCCTCTAAAGTGTCCCGGTCTGTGAGCTCCACACAGAATATCCGTAATCCCTGGCACATCGACATAGGTACTGTTTTCAAATCCCCGTGGATATATAACTTCAGCGGGTGGGTTGAATAACAAGTCCACACCAGCATCTTGCAGCTGGCGTTTGTCTTCTTCAAAGGTGCGTGGATAACGCCCATAGTCGGTAGGGCGATCAAATTGCATGGGATTAACAAAAATACTGGAAACAATGCGGTCAGAGCGTTTTCTTGCCTCTTCAATCAGTGACAAATGACCTTCATGAATATTACCCATGGTAGGCACAAAAGAAACCTCATCATCTGCCCGCCGCCAAGCGTTCAATATACTTCTTAAGTCGGAAACCTGTGTCACAACTCGCATATTCTTTTCACTCTAGAAACTGGACCAATTAGGAAAAAGTATGCTCAGCCGCAGGAAAAGTACCTGCCCGAACCTGTTCGTCATACGTCTGAATAGCAGCCAGAATGGATTCGGCACCCGTCATGTAATCTTTAGAAAAAAGTGGCCTTTTACCTTTACTGATACCCAGTATGTCGTATAACACTAAAATTTGACCATCCACATCAGCCCCAGCACCAATACCAATGACCGGAATCTGAACCAACTCTGTGATTTCCTTCGCCAATAGCGCAGGCACACACTCCAGTAGAATCATGTCAGCGCCAGCTTCTTCCAGTATTTTTGCATCCCTGCGCATTTTTTCTGCCGTCGGGTTGTCGCGACCTTGAACACGGTAGCCGCCCAGTTTATGGACTGTCTGTGGGGTTAAACCCAGGTGTGCACAAACGGGGATACCGCATTCGCTTAATCTTCGCACCATTTCGACTTCCAGCGCTCCCCACTCAAGTTTGATAATCTTTGCGCCACCCTCTTTCATCAACCGAGCGGCATTGATCAATGCCTGCTCCGGCGTTGCATAGCTCATAAAAGGCATATCAACCATCAGAAGCGCTCGATTCAAGCCTCTTGAAACAATCTGTGAATGGTAAATCATCTCATCCATGGTGACAGGCAATGTCGTCTTCAAACCTTGCACAACCATTCCTAAAGAGTCCCCAACAAGCACAAAATCAACACCCGCTTCGTCAATGACTGCCGCAAAGCTTGCATCATAGGCTGTCAAGCTGGTGATTTTTTGCTTATCTTGTTTCATTTTTTTCAGTTTAGAGAGGGTAATTGCACCTTTAGGGGCAGCAGACTGGACACTCATGGGACATTTCTCACTGGCAGGCTTCTCTTAAAGGAGGTCATTTTGCCACGTTAAACGTTAATTTCAAGGAAATCAGCAGAAATAAAACGAAGTTTTAATGGTTGATCCAATAAAACATTAAGGCATTTAAGCGTATCCAAAAAAATGGAGATCTACGAATACAGATCTCCACTTTGTTATGCCTGGTACTGAATCAGAAACAGGCTTTAAGCCTTAATACTTAATTTTGCTGAAGACTTCAGTGTAAAGTCTATCCGCCAGTTTGTCCTGGTCATAACCGACCTCAGCGACAATTTTTTCCCACTTTTCAAGGCTTTTTAGAATCGCGTCAATCACGGCTTCTGGGTCTTTCACACCCCGTTTCTTGGCCACTTCGGCCTGGCTGACATTAAGCTCTTCCGTAAATTGGCTTTTTAACGCAGATAATTCCGGGTTGGACGGCACAAAATTCACGCCCTTTTCTTTCGCTAATTTTGCGACTTCATCTTCATCTTTCACGTAGCCAAACGCGATCCGAATCAATGCAGCCGGGGTCTCACGCAGAATTACTTCTTTTTCTTTTGGAGAAAACCCTGCCCAAACATCAGTATTAAAATCGATGATAGCACCACCCATGTAAGCGCCCATCGGTTCTTCAACCACGTATTTCACCATATCCCAAAGCGACAATGTCTTCAGCCAGGCGCTTGACCCGATAATACAGTCAAGTTGGCCTCTCTCAAGCGCTTCATAAGCCTCAGCATTCGGCATACTTACGGGAATTCCCTCCATGGTTTTGGCCCAGTTGCCAAATACACTGCCAGCAGAGCGCATTTTTCGACCCTTAATATCGCTCAGATTATCGACGGCATCTTTACACATAAGCTTATAAGAAGGTGTGGTATAGGCGCCAAAATATTCGATCCCATTTTTGCGCCATTCTTCAAGACACTGAGGGCAGTGCAGCAAAGTAGCTTCTGTAACCGCAGCGGTCGAAACAACCGGATCCACGCTGTGGAACCCCATGTCGGACATGAGTGTGTTAACAGGAAACACGCTGGGAGTATACAGAGCAACAACCAGACCGCCGTCCATTAAACCGTCGCGGATGGCCGAAGCGGTTGCCTTACCACTGGCAATTGCCCCACCAGGGTGCAGTTCAATCTTCATGCTTCCGCCCGTCGCTTTTTCAACATTCGCAATAAACGGCTGCATGCCATATTTATTCGCAGTATGGGACAGACCTACAAAAGAACCATAGGTGACTTTGGTCTCTGCACTGGCGGGCTGCCACAAACCCATCGCTGCAACCAGGCAAACAAGCCCTAATTTTAACCCTTTATACATTTTAAATACTCCTCCATTAAAAATGATTGAAAACACCAATACTCAAGTACTGGTATTTTCAGCTTTTTATTTCACTTTGCTGTAAACATGCTCCCAAAGTGCTTGGGTAAATTTTTCTTGGTCGTTACCAGTTTCAGCCACAATCCCTTCCCATTTTTTCAGGTTAGCCACAAATCGTTCAGCAATCGCTCGTGCATTTTTAACTTCCTTTTTCTGGGCAATCGCAACTGCATTATCCAACTCACCTTTCGCATGCTCTTCAATCAAAGCAGCCAGTTTCGGCCCTGGTGGCACAATGTTAACGCCTTTTGCCTTAGCGGCTTCAGCCACTTCTTCGGAGTCTTTGATATAGCCCATCACAGTACTAACCACGTATTTATTTGCGAGCTTTATAATGATTTGTTGTTGCTCTTTCGTAAATGAATCCCACTTTTCCGCACTGAAGGCAAATAGTGGCCCGCCCATAAAAGACCCCATGGGCGCGTCAATGTCATATTTGATTAAATCCCACAGTGACAGTGTTTTAAGCCAGGCCGTTGAACCAATCACACAATCCAGTTGGCCGCGTTCGAGCGCTTCATAAGCGTTCGCATTGGACATGGTGACAGGCACACCGCCCATAATTTTGGCCCAGCGGGTATAAAGTGCACCAGCGGCACGCATTTTCAGGCCCTTAATATCATCAAGATCCTTTATTTCCTTTTTACACATCAAGTTATAAGACGGCGTCACATAAGAACCAAGCTGTTTGATGCCTAACTGTTGGTATTCTTCATCGCATTCTTTGCAACCCACTAATGTGGTCTCATTAATTGCCCCAACAGTAACCAAAGGGTTCTTGCTCAAGAAAGCCAGATTCGTGGTCACCATACTTACCGGCATTTGATCTGGGATATAGATGTTGGCAATAAAACCCGCGTCCAACAGGCCGTCTCTCACTGCACTTAATGTGGCTTTGCCGCTGGCTATCGAACCACTGCTGTGCAGAATCGTTTTGATTTCACCATTAGTTTCTTTTTCAATGTCTTTCAGCCAGGGCTCCAAACCGTATTTATTAACGGAATGCAGTGGTGGCAAAAATGAACCATAAGCCACTTCATTAGCAGAAAAAGCCGCCGGGGCCATGCCAATAAAAAGAGCCGAGGTCAAAAAGCACAAAGCTCTTTTCAAGGTTAATTGTTTTTTCATTTTTTAAAATCCTCCAAACAGTTTTCTTCTATTACATGTATGAAACGCTCTCTGTCGCTTTCACCACACACTCCAAAGGTAATTTTTGCGTCGACCAACTAAGGTTTGACTTTGCTAAACACCTCATTCCATAAGGCCTGTGCATACTTTTCAGGGTCTTCACCTGTCGTGTTAACAATGTCCTCCCATTTCTTTAATTTTTGAACAAACAGATCTGCGATTTCCTGAGGGTTTTTAACACCCTTTTTCTTGGCCAGTTCAACAGATTCCGTCAGTTCCCCCTTCCTATGTTCATCGGTAAGCGCTACGAGTTTCGGACCGGGCATGACCATATTAACCCCTTTTGATTCCGCCACTTTCACCACCTCCTTTTCATCGTTTGCGTAACCGATGATGGTTCTTGCCAAATATTTTGATGATAGTTTGATAATGATTTCTTTTTGATCGGGAGTGAATTCAGACCAGGTGTCATGACTGAATGCAAACATGGGTCCGCCCATAAAAGCACCCATGGGCGAAACAACAGTTGTTTCTACCAGGTCCCACAAGGAGAGCGTTTTCAACCAGGCTTTGGAGCCGATCACACAATCCAATTGTCCGCGCTCAAGGGCTTCATAAGCGTGTGAGTTCGCCATGGTCACCGCCACGCCACCCATCGCTTTAGCCCAACGTGCATTCGTTGAGCCTGCGGCACGCATCTTTAAGCCTTTCAGATCATCCAGATCTTTCACTGCTTTTTTACACATCAAGTTGTAGGAGGGCGTCGCGTAGGACCCAAGGAAGATGATCCCGTTTTTTTTGTTTTCTTCTTGACACTCGGCACAGTCAACCATCATCACTTCATTCATGGCCCCCGCGGTTACCAAAGGATTTTTGCTCAAAAATGCAAGATTGGTGATCACCATGCTGACGGGTAACTGATCGGGAATATAGATATTGGCCACAAAGCCGCCATCCATCAGACCATCCTGAAGTGCAGATAAGGAGGCTTTCCCACTGGCAATAGCGCCTGCCGGGTGGAATACCCCTTTAATTTCACCTCCCGTTGCCTTTTCTATTTCCTCTAACCAGGGTTTGACGCCGTAAATCGTTGTTGAATGACTCGGCGGCAGAGGGCTGCCATACTCAATCTGATTGGCGGCAAACAAGCTACTATTGAGAACAAAGAGTACGAATGCGGTGCTGTAAAGCCATGCGATTTTCATTTTAATCATCATTTCACTCCCCCTTAGGTGTTTATTTTTATATTTTTCCTCGTATTACTGTTAGATCAATTACTCCATCAAACTGGGCAGGTACAAACTGATTTCTGGAAAGGCGATAAGCAGCCCTACAATGAACGCTTCAGCCACCATGAACCAAACCAAACCCTTAAAAATAGTCGGTAAGGCAACCGTATCGCCAACGACACCTTTCACAACGTAAGCATTCAGGCCAACAGGTGGCGTTATCATCCCGATTTCTAAATATTTAATGACCAAGACACCCATCCAGATCAGATTGAGACCTAACTCTTCATACATGGGTAAGAGGATAGGCAGGGCCAGCAACATTAAACCGATGGCATCCAAGAACATGCCCAAAACCACAAACATTAATGACGACCCAATGACCAGCCATAAAGGATCGAGGGCCCAATCACCCATTAAGCCGGCAAGGTAACGGGGAATACCCGCCAAGAGTAAAAAGCGGGTGAGCAAGATCGCACCTACCGCGACGAAAAAAATGGACGCCGTGCTATGCAGTGTTTCTTTAATGCTATCTCTAAGGACCGGCCAGGTCAGCTGCCCCTGTAATAACGCAATAACTAGAGCCAAAGCCGCCCCAATTGCCCCAGCCTCTGTCGGCGTGGCAATCCCCATATAAATGCTGGCGATCACGCCAAACACGAGAATCGGGATTGGCCAAATCGTCAGCAGAGAACTAAAACGGTCATTCCAGGTAATTTGGCTGCTGTCGTAACGTGGCGCCAGGGATGGGTTCAGCATACAGCGCGTAACGATCAACAGAGTGTAAACCAGCGCGGTCAACAGACCCGGCAAAATACCAGCAATCAATAGCTTGCCGATTGGCTGCTCTGTAAAGATCCCGTAAATGACCATCAAGATGCTGGGGGGAATCAATGAACCCAAGGTGCCACTTGCAGCCACCACAGCCGTTGCCATGCCTTTTTCATACTTGTATTTGAGCATTTCTGGAATGGCAAGCCGTCCCATCGCTGCAGACGTTGCCATACTTGATCCGGACGCAGCGGCAAAGCCCGCACTCGCCAGGTTAGTTGCAACCGCTAGACCACCTGGTAAAAAACTTAACCACAGCCTGGCGACATTAAACAGCTTAGCGGTCATACCAGTGTGATAGACAATGGCGCCCATCAACAAAAACATGGGTACCGCTGATAAAGACCAATGTGCCACAAAATCATAGGGCAACACAGCAAGCGAGCCCACCATGGCGTTGCTCCCCCGAAGTACCCATATACCAATGATCGATACGCCGCCCAAAGCGATCCCAACAGGTACACGCAATGCCATTAACACCAGTAGAACGCCAATACCTGTAAAACCAATCGCAAGTGGTGTCATAATCCCCCTCCAATCACTGCTTATTTACGTACGCAGCCTTTTGTTATTTATGTGTTTTTATTTATTAATTTAATGTTTTGCCTGGTAATCAAGGCGCTTCGATCTGTTTTTTGAGCGTTGCATTTTCCGACAGATTGATCAGCATTTGACACACCATCCAGATCATCATGAGCAGTAAACTCACGGGCAAAATCCAGCGTGTTGGCCAAATCAATAAATCCAGATTGAAAATATCAGCTGTTTGATTAACGCTCGTCATTCGGATCGCTTGTTTAATGCTGCCCCAAATGTAGAGTCCCATGTAAAACAATCCGAACAGTGTCACGGGCACATTGAGTAAGGCGGCACCGCGGGGGGAAAGTTTTTGCGTGAAAAGCTCGATCACGATATGCCCTTTTTCTTTCTGCACAATGGCTAAGGGTAAAAATGCAACCATTGTCATAAAGTAAAAGGCTACGATCTCCAAAACACCGGGAATCGGGTGATTAAACACGTATTTACCAATGACATCACTCACAACGAGCACCATCATTGTAAAAACCCCAACACCCCCAAGAAACATACAAAGATTGGATGCGCCATTCAGCACACGTATAAACATTTTCACGCTTTCCTCCTCATTCCTAAACGGTCTGCTGTATTCAGCGAGCCGTGATTTTGCTCCTTCTCTTATGGGTTACCGGAAGGAATCAAAGTTATCTGTCTTATTGACTGATCAGTGAAATACTAACCCACTATGAGGATTAGTTACTATTACTTTTACAAAAACTCAACCGTAATTGTAATATTGTCTCTTACTATGAATGCCGAAAAGGTTCATTCAAAAATCACCCTTAAAGGTAACAGTCGGCCCGACTTTGCAACACATTTAGCCGTATAATTCCCTCTCACCGACGTCCAAAACGGTTAAATCGTCTTAAAAATGCAAACTCCTCCTGTCGTACTGACAATCGCAGGCTCAGACAGCAGTGCTGGCGCGGGCATCCAGGCAGACTTAAAAACATTCTCAGCCTTGGGTGCCTATGGCATCTCTGCGATCACCACCATCACAGCGCAAAACACGCAGGGCATAACCGCTGTGCATCAACTCCCTGCAGAAATAATCCAAGCACAGATCGATACGCTTTGTTCAGACTTTGAAATCGCCGCCGTCAAAATCGGTGCTCTCGGCGATGAAGCCAGTGTGAATGCGGTGATCGATGCGCTCAAGCAGCATAAACTACCGAACATTGTGCTCGATCCCGTTATCATCGCCAGTAGTGGAAAAAGGCTACTCTCACTACCAGCACTGGCTGCCTTGCGGGAGAAGCTGGTGCCACTCACGGACTTGGTGACTCCCAATCTTGATGAAGCCTGTGCACTCATTGCGCACCCTCCCCCTATCAACCGGAAAATGATGCCCGAAGTCGCGCGAAAAATTTGCGCACTCGGTGCAAAAGCCTGTTTACTCAAAGGTGGCCATTTGTCGGGCGAAGACGCATTGGACATCCTGGATACCGGCCAAGAACATCATTTCCTTTCCATTAAAAAAGAGGGCCACTCAAGCCCCCATGGAACTGGATGCACTCTCTCTTCTGCTATTGCAGCACACCTGGCACTGGGTTACGCTTTGTACGACGCAGTTTCCTTGAGTAAACGTTACCTCAGCAGTCGTCTAAAACCTGGTCACCGATTAATATTAGGTGAGGGTTTGGATCTACTCCACCACAGCAAAGACCTCCCGAAATAAGGGACTTTTCCTTTGCATCCATTCGCTTTATAGTGCTCATTACGCGTAGAAAAACCAGAGGGTAGAAGCATGGCGCTAAAAGATATTCTCGTGCATATTGACAATAGCGTAAGCTGTGAAAACCGGCTGAAAACCGCACTTCAATTAGCGGAACAACATGGCGCTCACCTCATTGGCCTTTACACCATTCCTCCATTAACCATGCCCGGCTATGTTGCCGTCGAAATTCCATTGGAGACGATCCAAACACTGCACAATGCGGCTAAACGAGACTCCCAACAAGGCGAGGCGCTTTTTTCAAAACTAACAACAAATAGCTCTGTTTCATGCGAATGGCGCTGTGAGGAAGGCACTTACGAAGAAACACTTTTACAGCATGCCCGCTATGTTGACCTAATTGTTATCGGGCAGCAAAACCGCCAGGACAGCGATGCCCAAGCTCAAATTCACTCGCCAGATAACATTCTACTAGACGTGGGAAGGCCTGTTCTGATCATTCCTCACTCGGGACAATGCGCCAGTATCGGCAAACAAGTCTTAATTGGCTGGAACGGTAGCCGTGAAGCCATTCGAGCCATCAATGATGCCATTCCTATCTTGCAGGTGGCCAATAAAGTCGAAATCGTAAGCATTGAGAAATCTAAGCAGCGCCAACCCGAAAAAATTATCACCGGAACGGATATCGCCCTTCACCTTGCTCGTCATGACGTGACCGCTGAGGCACACATCATCAGCAGCGAGGGAAATACTCGCACAGCTACCTTACTACTGACTCATGCGGGGGAAATTGGCGCCGACCTGCTGGTCATTGGCGCTTATGGCCATTCTCGATGGAAAGAAATGATCCTTGGAGGTGTGACTCACGAGCTCTTGGACACGATGACTTTGCCCGTCTTTGCTTCGCACTGATAATTACACGCCCACTGAAGGAACCGATCGGCCGGTAAAGGCTCACTAAAAAAGTAACCTTGTGCCTCATCACAGCCTAATTCAACCAAACGGTCGAGTTGGCCTTTTGTCTCAATACCTTCCGCAACAAATTTTAACTTAAGAGCATGCGCCAACGCGATGGTTGCCTTCACGATACTGTCGTGCGCTGGATTCTCTTCCATATCGGACACAAATGACTTATCAATTTTCAAGGTATCGATTGGAAATTTCGTGATGTAATCAAGTGACGAATAACCGGTGCCAAAGTCATCAATTGATATTGACAGCCCTAAATCTTTCAATTTTTGCATTGTCTTGATGCTTTCCTCAACATTTTCCATCAACAGACTTTCCGTCAATTCCAGTTCAAGCAATTTTGGGCTAAGTTCTGTTTCGTCAAGGATCCGGCATATTGAGTCGTGCAAGTCCGGGCTTTTAAACTGTCTTGCCGAAACATTCACCGACATGACCAAATCTTTCAGCCCCTGACTTTCCCAGGCTTTAGCTTGCTGACAGGCATGATAAAAAACCCACTCACCCAATGGCACAATCAAACCACTCTCTTCCGCCAATTCAATAAATTCCAGTGGAGGGATAACGCCTTTTACCGGGTGATTCCAGCGCACCAGTGCTTCGACACCGACTACGCCATGCTGTTTAAGTCTCATTTTGGGCTGATAGCACAAGAACATTTGGTCTCCAAGCTCAAGGGCTTTGCGTAAGTCTGTTTCAATCGACATACGCCGGATCGCGCGCTCTTGAATATCATTGTTAAAAAACTGGTAGCGGTTTTTCCCCTGCTCCTTTGCGTGATACATGGCAGTATCCGCATTTTGCAACATGGCTGAGACATCCAGGCTATCTGCCGGGAACGAGCTGATGCCAATACTGGTTGTCACGACCACTTGCTTGTTATTCAATATAAAGGGTTCGGAAAGACGGGCAATAATCCGCTCCGCAACAACCGCGGCATCTTCCACTTGTTTATAGCTGTTTAAAACAACCACAAACTCATCCCCCCCTAGGCGAACGACAGCATTTTCATCTTCTTTTTCAACAACATAACGTCCTTTTCCGCCACCCACATATCCAAGTTCATAAGCAACAACATCACCTGATCGCACACACTGACAAAGCCTTTTTGAAACACCCTGCAGCAGTAAGTCACCCACATCGTGACCCATCGTATCGTTAATACGCTTAAAGTTATCCAAATCCAAAAACAGCAGGGAAAGCTTATGATGTTGTCGCCGGGCCGCATCAATGTTGAATTGCAAATACTGGAGTAAAAATCGTCGGTTAGGCAGGCCTGTCACGGGATCGTAATACGCTAGATAGCGTACTTCATCCTCGGTATTCCGTATGTCTGTAATGTCCTGTACCGTACCCATTAAACGCGTGACCTGATTGTCCACATCAGTACTGACCTGGATGTCATACCGCAGTACTTTGTCTTGTCCATTGGGAGGGGTATAACGCTCTTCATGCTGGAACGCTTCGTGCTTTTCTATTCCTTGTTGCACTACATCCGATAAGCTTTTGGATGCATCAAGCTTTATCACGGGGTTGAGACCAGATGGGCGCGAGGTTTTATTTTCCAGACCAAAAATCCGAATTGTCTCGGCAGAACAGGAAACGTCGTCACTACCGACCTGCCACTCCCAATGCCCTAACTGTGCAAGGCTCTGCGCACGCGTCAGCAACAATTCATTTTTTCTAAGCAAATCGGCGGTGGCTTTCGTCCGTAACATATAGCGCACACGGTAGCCAAGCATGGTGTAATTGAGCGGCTTGGAAATGAAGTCGGTCGCACCCACTTCAAATGCACGGTGAATCGCAGTCAAGTCATCGAGGCCTGTCATCATAAGCACAGGGATATGGCGCTTATCTTCCATGCTTTGCAGGTGCTGACAAAATTCGTAGCCGTCCATTTGAGGCATCATGACGTCAAGCAGAATGATGTCATAATTAAGTCGATGGAGCGCGTCCAGGGCTTCTATTCCATTTCCCGCTTCATGAACCTGATATCCTGCCTGATCCAACGCTTCAGAGACCATGAAACGCATCGCCACATCATCATCAACCACTAAAATATTCGTGTTTTCAGTCATCGGTTTTCACACGAGCTTATTGGCTTTTAGGCACGTTGCCCATTTTTCGCTTTGGCGCACAACTGCTGGCAAACCAGCGGATAGAGGGATTGGACATCAGAAAATACGGCCTCCGCACCATCGAGTGTTTGCTCTCGGCCCATACGTTCCAGCTCTTTAAACAGAGCCGCAAGTTTGTTGGCGCCTAAGTTTGCACTGCTAGACTTCAATGAGTGCGCTTGTTCTTCGACCATTTTTGCATTATGTGTTTCCAGACCGGTGCTCAATTTACTCAACTGATCCGGCGCGGTACTGGTATAGAGACTCACAAGTTTCTGCAAGATATCGGGAGCCCCCGGTCGCTGCAAGGAACGAATGTTATCCAGGGCAAGCGTGTCGATCAGTCCATCTACAGCCTCTTCGCGCGCACTTTCCGGTAACTTGGAACAGTCAAAATCCTGTGTTGTCGTTTTTCCTTCTACCTCTGCAATTAATTGATCCAACTCTCCGATGGAGAAGGGTTTACTCAAAAAACCGTTCATGCCGGCTTCCAAGCATCTTTTCTTTATGCTGCCAGTGATATTCGCCGAAACCGCATAAATAGGCGTAGCCATTTCGCACCCACGGTGTTGACACTCTTTTTTTCTAATTTCGAGCGTGGCTTCAATGCCTCCCATCTTCGGCATTTGTATATCCATTAGAATGAGGTCAAAACGGTCATTCTCATACCGCTCAAGCGCTTCTTCCCCATTGCAAGCAATCACCACAACACTGTTGTAAGCTTCAAACATTTCAAGCGCAACTTCTTGATTGATTGAGTTATCTTCTACCAGTAACACTCTCATTCGTTTAACCCTTACGCTTATTTATATTGTGTCAAGTCAAAAACGCTATGATTGACACCCTAATGAGCACGCTGACAGTAAATACTCAAATTAATATAGGTCATCGGCTAAAGAAAAAGTGACTTTAACGAGAAACTCGTTTATTGCTGAATAGGCTCTAATGCCCACTGTGATGCAGATGCTTCTATAACTTACGGGTTACGCGAGGTAAATGTGGCATTTTCCCCACAGCAAAAGAAGCTAATAGTTTGTTCAGTGGCGGCGTGCGATCCGCCAGTGCGAAACCCGTATTTCGTATATGTTGAGCCAATCTGGATTGGGATCTAAAGATAGAATACAGCTGGTCGGTGATCCCAATTGTCAACGTATTATCCCACCGGCGCCAGCGCTCAAATCGCTTGAGTACGCGTGCACGTGAAAAGTCTTCACCCTGGGCATGAGCCTGAAGAATGGTTTCTGCCAAAGCAGCCATATCAAGAAACCCCATATTGACGCCCTGGCCTATTTGAGGATGAATCGTATGTGCAGCATCGCCCAAGAGCACGAAGCCCGGGCGAACATATGTCTGGGCATGCCGACGGATCAAAGGGAAGTGGCCTTTAGAGGAAATACCTGTGATCTCTCCCAGACGTTCAGGGAAAGCCCTCTGGATTTCATCCATGAGCTTTGACTCCGGTATTTGATGATATGTTTGGACCTGCGCAGGCGACGCATACCAAACAAGTGACCCCTGATGACCGGAGAGTGGCAAAAACGCCTGAGGGCCTGTCGGCGCGTAACACTGCCAGGTAATATCCTGCTGGGGTAATACTGTTTCAACGGTCGCAACCAGCGCATGCTGATTATACGTTCTTTGGGTGAGGGGAATACCGGCCATTTCCCTTAACCTGGAGTGTGCGCCATCTGCCGCCACAATCAATTTCGCGGAGAACGACTCACCAGTATTGAGTGTAATTTTTTGCGCCATGAGGTCGACTGTCTCGCTCTCAGCAGGGCAATACATTGTCACTTGATCAAGCGTTGACATGCTTTCATGAAGTGCAAGCTGAACAATGGCATTTTCGACGATGTGGCCTAAATGTGGCAAACCCAATGACGCACTATTGAAGTTCGTCTCAATGGCCTGGTCTTTTTCCCATACAAGCATACGGCGATAGGGACATGCACGCCGGCTGATGATGCCCTCCCATGCCCCGAGCGCCTTGAGGATGTTCTCCGAAGCATAGCTGATTGCTGACACCCGTAAGCCACACGGTGCTTCAGGATCAAACACAGGCGGGGCATGTGGTTCGACCAGAGCGACTTTCAGGTCACTCTCGGCAAGCGCACAGGCAAGGGCCGACCCCACCATGCCGCCACCGACGATAGCAACATCATACGTGTACTTTTGCATGAGACTCTCTCCCTCGGCCATTATCAGCCGTCATGACCTTCTGTTATTTTTTGATACATCGCCTCGACAGTTTCCAAAATCAGTTGAATATCACCCGGAGCTGACAAGCGGTGATCCCCTCCCTTGACTAGAGTCAAGCGAGCGTCATGGCCTTCAATGTGCTCCAGCAAACGCAATGCGACGGACCAGGGCACTGACACATCCTTTTGCCCGTGCAGTAAGTGAACCGGGAAGTGGCAGGGTATTGAGGCATCCAGCAAGAGGTGCTGGCGCGCCTCGATAATAAAGTCCATCGAGATCTTGTGCGGCGTTTCCTCATATTCAGATTGTCGCTCAAAAAAGCCTTGCTGTTCCACTTGCGCCTGCTGCGTTTTACTCAATGCATGCCAGATAAGCTGCTCAGTAAAATCCGGCGCGGCCGCCACACCAATCAGTCCCACGATTTTCTCCGGATACTGACGAGCCAATAGCAAAGATAACCACCCTCCCATACTGGAACCAACCAGGAGCTGAGGCCCTGTGGCAACATGCGCTAAAATCTGGCAGGCATTATCCAACCACAATCCAACCCGCCCATCGGAAAAATCACCGCTCGATTGGCCGTGCCCCATGTAATCAAAACGGGTGAAGCCAATACCTTTGTCGCGGCAGTACCGGTCCAAAGCCATAGCCTTTATACCGGTCATGTCCGAGCGGAATCCCCCCAAAAAAAGAATACCGGGCGACCGGCCAGTATGATGGCAATAAGCCAGCGGGTATTCCCCGTCATTCAGGTACATCTTAGATTCCATCGGCCTCGGCCAAAATATCCAGTAACCCATTGAGTGAGGTCAATTCAAAATCCGGGGGCGCCAAATCATCTGGCCATTCCTCTTCCCGACGGTTCAACCAAACCGTCTTCACTCCCGCACGCTGTGCACCCAGCACATCGCTTTTTGGGCTGTCACCGACATGCAGAAGTTGCAACGGAGCAATTTCAAACACTTCACAGGTGTAATGGAACATATCAGGGTTCGGCTTCATCGGCATATCAAAAGTTGCGCTCACTTCCAGATGAAACAGGTGATCCAGGCCAACCTGCTCCAGATTGGCATTACCGTTGGTCAGAGCCGCTAATTTGTAGCGGCCGTTCTTCACCAGTTGGTCCAATACTGGCAGCGCATCATCATAGAACGCTACCTGGTTCCTTGCCTCGAGGAAAACCCGAAAGGCTTCTTCAATAAAGAGCGTGGGGTACCCAACATTTTCAGCAGCTCGGCGTAGTGCTTCCTTCCTCATCTCACTGACATCCCCCATCCAGTGAGGTTCCTTTTTAATCATTTCGATCCTCAACTGGCGCAGTTGATTTTCTGGATAGTGTGCTGCGAATTCCGGGTGGTGTTCGTTCAACCAGTGGTGGAGTACCGCCTCAGCACGGTAGATCACGGGCGCGAGTTCCCACAGCGTATCATCCAGATCAAACGAAATTGCGCGAATACACGAGCTCATGGCATTCAAGACTCTTGTTCATTAGTCGAAACTTAATAGACAACATGTATTGATTGATGTTCGCTATGAAGCCGATTTTCAAGTTAGTTAATTATACACTCAGTGGCACACTCTGTTGGGTCAGTTACGGATCGCTCACAGGCAACGAAGATGTAATGACCAATGTCCTGGAAATTATGAGGGCACTGGGAACTCAGTTCAGCCTTCTTTTTTAGGCAGGCTAACTGTAGTCAACGCCTGACTTTCCATATCCCGGGCTTTATGCTCTTACGATGAACAGCCTAAAATTTCAAGAAAAGCCCTAGCTTACCAACCCACCATAAAATTCAATCCGCTTTGAAACAAAACTGTAACAATTACCCTCTACTCTCGCGCTTAAGCAGATAAGTGTATGGTTTAAAACTGCTGAATAAACCAAACTGTGGACGTTAATTTTTCACTTTTGTTAAAATTATTAGGAGTTATTTAAGTGAACAGAAAATCTATCGCAATTGCTGCATTTTCCGCAGTAATGGTAGCAACCAGTGCCCAGGCAGCTTCACGAGACCAAATCAGCATTGTTGGCTCGTCAACTGTCTATCCTTTCTCAACAGTTGTTGCTCAACAGTTTGGCGAAAAAACGAGCTTTAAGACGCCAATCGTTGAATCCACCGGATCCGGTGGTGGCTTGAAACTGTTTTGTGCCGGCGTTGGTGTTGAACACCCAGACATTACTAACGCCTCACGCCGCATCAAAAAGTCTGAATATGATCAATGCCAGGCCAATGGCGTCAAAGACATTATCGAAGTCAAAATTGGTTACGATGGTATTGTGGTTGCCAACTCCAAAAAGGCTGACCAGCTGAGCCTGACCCGTAAGGATATCTTCCTGGCATTAGCGAAGGAGATACCCGACCCGAAGGGCGGTGACAAGCTCGTTTCCAACCCCTATAAAACCTGGAAAGATGTAAATGGAAACTTGCCTGCAATCAAAATTGAAGTTCTTGGCCCGCCCCCTACGTCTGGAACACGCGATGCCTTCGTTGAACTTGCGATGGAAGGCGGCTGCAAAAAGTTTGATTTCATCAAAGCGATGAAAAAAGAAGACTCAAAAGCCTACAAGGGTGTTTGCCACACACTGCGTGAAGACGGTGCCTATGTTGAAGCCGGTGAGAATGACAACCTGATCGTACAAAAACTGGAAGCCAATCCTTCTGCGCTGGGTATTTTCGGCTTCAGCTTCCTGGATCAAAACTCTGACAAGGTTCAGGGGTCCAAAGTGGACGGTGTAGAACCCACTTTCGACGCTATCGCCGATGGTTCTTACCCGGTTTCACGGCCTCTTTATTTCTATGCCAAAAAAGCGCACATAGGATCTATCCCCGGGATCGAAGAGTTCCTGGCTGAATTCACTAGCGAGCAAGCTTGGGGCGAAGAAGGCTACCTCTCGGACAGAGGCCTGATTCCCATGCCAACTGAAGAGCGTCAACAGTTTGCAGATGACGTTAAATCGTTAAATAGTCTCTCCATGTAATCGTATCGTTACATTGAACTACTATTTTGTGAAGGGAAGCTTTAAGCTTCCCTTCATTTTGTGGACAGACGGTTAAACTCTATGCAGCTTACCACTCTACTTTTTGTTTTACTTTTGCTGAGCAGTCTGGCTTATTACTTTGGCCGCAAGCGGGCTGTTTCCGTCTCCGGCGGGGAAGTGAAAGACCTTCACTCACGGCCGGGTTATTACGGTTTTTACACAGTCCTCTGGTGTTTGCTGCCCTCTCTTCTCGTTTTTTCTTCCTGGCTGGCGATGGAAGGTCAAATCGTGACTCAGCTGGTTGTACAAGATTTACCCGAGCAAATCCGAACCCTCCCAGACTCCCAGTTGTCTCTGGTCATTAACGATATCAAGAACACCGCCAATGGCAGCATTGTCAGTGGCAAAGTAAACAGCGATATTGAAGCCGCTGTCTCTCATTACAAAAGTTTATATAACACCAGCCGGGCAGCGCTGGCCGTATTGGTGCTGCTGGTTGCCATTATCGGGTTGTCTATATCACTCAAAAAAATCAGCCCCTCTCAACGTGCTCGCAACGCCGTCGAGAACATACTGAAATATTTACTCATTGCCTGCTCTACGATCGCGATTTTCACCACGATCGGAATCGTTTTGTCTGTTCTGTTCGAAGCGATCCGCTTCTTTCAGATGATCCCCCCGATCGACTTTCTCTTTGGATTAAACTGGAGCCCACAAACCGCCATCCGTGCCGATCAGGTTGGCTCCTCCGGATCGTTCGGCGCCATTCCCTTATTTACCGGCACCATGCTGATCTCTTTTATTGCACTGCTGGTTGCCGTTCCAATCGGTTTGATGGCGGCGATCTATCTCTCTGAATATGCCAACAGTAAAGTGCGGGCTGTCGTCAAGCCCCTGTTGGAAGTCCTGGCGGGGATACCCACCGTCGTTTACGGTTTTTTTGCCGCATTAACCGTAGCCCCCTTGTTTCGGGAGTTCGGTACCAGCTGGGGACTGGAGATTTCCTCAGAAAGCGCCTTGGTCACAGGCCTGGTAATGGGGGTTATGATCATTCCGTTTGTGTCATCTCTTTCGGATGACGTCATCAACGCGGTTCCTCAAGCCATGCGTGATGGGTCTTATGGCCTCGGGGCCACACAATCAGAAACGATCCGCCGGGTTATCATCCCGGCCGCACTGCCAGGGATCGTGGGCGGTGTTTTACTGGCCGCATCACGCGCAATCGGAGAGACGATGATTGTTGTGATGGCAGCGGGCCTGGCGGCTAATTTAACCGCCAATCCTCTGGAAGCGGTCACCACGGTCACTGTGCAAATTGTGACGCTTTTAGTGGGTGACCAGGAATTCGACAGCGCCAAAACACTTGCCGCATTTGCACTGGGGCTGATGCTTTTTGTCACCACCCTTTTTCTGAATGTGATTGCCTTGCACGTTGTGCGGAAATACCGGGAGCAATATGAATAACAACAGTACACCTTCAGTTGAAGATCGCGTTCGAGCGAGTTTAAAAAAACGCTACGCAAGAGAGAAGCGCTTTCAATACTACGGCATAGGCGCTATTTTGATCTCACTGCTGTTTTTGTGTGTTCTCTTTGGCGACATCATTTCCAAGGGTTATACCGCCTTCCAACAGACATATGTCAAACTGGACATTTATTTTGACCCGGCCTTAATCACGCCAGAGGGTCAAATGGATCAAAATACTCTCATCCATGGTGACTACAGCGGCATTATCAAACAAAGTCTGCGCGATGCTTTCCCTAACGTTTCCGGCCGTCAGGATAAACGCAAGCTCTACTCAATCGTGAGCAACGGTGCCTCACACACCCTCAGAAAAAAGGTGCTCGCCCATCCTGAGCTCATCGGCAAAAAGCAGTCCGTGTGGGTGCTGGCTGATGATGAGATAGACATGCTGATCAAAGGTCATATCAGCCGCGACATTCCAGAGGAAGACCGCCGCTTGAAAGACAACCAGATTCAATGGGTTGATCAACTCATGGCTGATGGCCGTATCGAAAAACGCTTTAACACGACTTTTTTTACTTCGGGTGATTCTCGGGACCCAGAAATGGCTGGTATATTAGGTGCCGCTGCCGGGTCTTTTTACACGCTATTGGTAACACTGGCGTTATCCTTTCCTATCGGGATTGCCGCAGCCATCTACCTGGAGGAGTTTGCCCCCCAAAACCGATTCACAGACTTTATCGAAGTTAACATCAATAATCTCGCGGCAGTACCGTCGATTGTCTTTGGATTACTGGGCTTAGCCATTTTTATCAACTTCCTGGGACTACCGCGATCCGCACCACTTGTCGGTGGGCTAGTCCTGACACTGATGACATTACCAACGATTATTATCGCCAGCCGGGCCGCTTTAAAGTCAGTGCCCTATTCCATCAGGGAGGCAGCACTCGGTGTTGGCGCATCTAAAATGCAAGTCGTCACCCATCATGTTCTACCCTTGGCTATGCCGGGCATGTTAACCGGCACAATTATCGGCATGGCGCAGGCATTGGGAGAAACCGCACCACTGTTAGTCATTGGCATGGTTGCTTTTGTGGTTGACATACCGGGGGGGATTACAGATCCCTCGACGGCGTTGCCCGTGCAAGTCTTTCTTTGGGCAGACAGCCCAGAGCGGGCCTTTGTAGAGCGGACCTCTGCGGCCATCATGGTGTTACTCGGTTTTTTGGCATTAATGAACATCACCGGTGTTTTATTGCGCAAACGCTTTGAACGACGATGGTAATGGAATGAAGAGAAGTGAACAGGATTTAATCAGAACTGACCATCATCAAAGTGGGTGTAATTGATACAGACGGTAAACGAATACATTCAAACACTTGCTCAGCGAAATTAATTACTGCGAAAATTAGGGGCTCACATGGTTGATACAATCATCACGCAAGGCCAAACAGACGTAATAGGTGCAATGGACAATTCAGAAATAGACAACCCCGCAGAGGTGGAAAGCAAAGCCATCACCCATCGTGATGCTCGCGATACAGTCGGCGAACCGTTTTCAAAAGACCCGCGCATGACGTGTCGAAACGTGAATGTTTTTTACGGAGAAAAACAAGCGATTCATGATGTCTCCCTGGATATTGGAGCGAATGAAGTGATCGCGATGATTGGCCCTTCTGGCTGCGGAAAATCCACTTTCCTTCGCTGTCTCAACCGCATGAATGATACGGTTGACAGTTGCCGCGTGGAGGGCAACATCCACATGAATAACGACGACATCTACAATAAAAATATGGATGTTGTACTGCTAAGAGCTCGCGTTGGGATGGTCTTTCAAAAACCAAACCCCTTTCCCAAGTCCATTTACGACAATATTGCTTATGGACCACGTATCCATGGATTAACGAAAAATAAAGTCGAACTTGACGAAGTGGTTGAATCCAGCTTGAAACGCGCAGGCCTATGGACTGAAGTGAAAGACCGTTTGGATCAGCCTGGGACAGGCCTTTCGGGTGGTCAGCAACAGCGTTTATGCATTGCCCGTGCTATTGCCGTCAGCCCTGATGTCATCCTGATGGACGAACCCTGCTCAGCACTGGACCCAATTGCCACAGCACATATCGAGGATTTAATTGACGAGCTGCGCCAAAACTTTACGATTGCTATCGTCACTCATTCCATGCAACAAGCCGCCCGTGTTTCTCAAAGAACAGCCTACTTTCACTTGGGCTACCTCATCGAAGTCGGGCAGACTGATCAGGTCTTTACAAACCCCAAACATCAGTTAACAGAGGACTACATCACCGGTCGTTTTGGTTAACTCGCCCTACTACTAATGAAGAGAAAAATTTCACAGTTCATATTTGTGAAGTAGCATATGATACACACTGTGCTTGATGTTCATTGAACTTGTACTCTTCTTCTTTAGCTAAATTTCGCTAAACTGTTTTAGCTTAACCATAGCCATGGTCTGCCCTTATGAAACTAACCATTGTCAGCGGCTTATCCGGCTCGGGGAAAAGCGTCGCGCTTCATACCCTTGAGGATGAGGGATTTTACTGTATTGATAATTTACCAGCCGGATTGATCCCGGAATTACTGGAGCGCATTCGGGACACCTACGTCAATCTATATGAACACATCGCCATCAGTCTGGATGCACGCAGCGAAACCAGCAGCCTGAAAGACTTTTCCAATATCCGAAAAAAAATAGAAAAGACAGGGATAGCCGTTGAAGTTGTTTTTCTGCACACAGATACACAACGCCTAGTTCAACGATTCAGTGAAACACGGCGCCGACACCCCCTCTCAGGCGCTGGCAAACCACTGATTAAAGCTATTGAAGACGAGCGCAAGCTATTAACTGAAATTGCTGCTAACGCGACGTTAACCATTGATACTACGCAAATGACGTTGCACCAGCTGCGTCAACGGATCAAAGCCTCAATCGCAAAAACAAGTGCCGGTTTAAGCCTCCAGTTTCAATCATTTGGCTTTAAACATGGCGCACCCGGCGATGCCGACTTCCTGTTTGACGTACGCTGTTTGCCTAACCCACACTGGGATATTACTTTACGTAGTCTTACTGGAAGGGACAAAGAGGTGATAGACTTTCTCGACGCCCATACCGAAGTACAAGACATGTTCCATTCCATTCGAGACTTTTTGGACCAGTGGATACCCGCCTTCCAACGGGAAAACAGAGCCTACCTGACCGTTTGTATCGGATGTACAGGCGGCCAACATCGATCCGTCTACCTGAGCGAAAAACTGTACGCCTATTTCCACACTCGAATGAAAGAAGTTTCCTTACTTCATAGAGAGTTATAACGTTCTCACCATGATTTCAGAACACATTGAAATTATCAATAAATTAGGGTTACACGCACGTGCAGCCGCCAAACTGGTTAAGCTGTGCGGAAATTATCAAAGCAAGATAGAGCTTGAAAAAGGTAATCAGCGTGTGGATGCTAAAAGCATTATGGGCGTGATGATGCTCGCCGCCAGTCAAGGCAGTGTCTTGAACTTTTATATCGAGGGCGAAGACGAGCAGCAGGCCAAAGACGCCCTTGTCGCTTTGATCAACAACCGCTTTGATGAGCCGGACTAAGCCACAGTGGGCATACAGCTCAACGGTATTGGGGTTTCCAAAGGCATCGCCTTAGGCAAAGCGCACATCTTGCACCGCGACGACATTGAAGTGGTCAAAGAGGAGCTCCCTGCCCACAAAGTCAACGCTGAAGTTCAACGGTATCAAAGAGCGATTCGCGACGCCAAGCACCAGCTGCAATCCATTGGGGATAGCATTCCAGAAACTGCACCGACTGAAGTCGGTGAATTTATCGCAACACACTTGCTCATGCTGGAAGATGCCATGTTCAGCGAAGCACCTGTGCGGATTATCCGTGAACAAGCATGCAACGCCGAATGGGCATTACGCCAACAGCTGGACTCGATCATTCGTGTCTTTGAGTCCATGGAAGATGACTATTTGAAAACACGCGTGGATGACATCAATCACATCGCCCAGCTGATCCTTCGCACTCTGACAAAAAACAATAACCCACTGATTCAAACACCACCTGAAATTGACCACTGGCAGGGTGATATTATCATCGCAGACGACCTTTCACCTGCGGATACCGTACTTTTACAGCACATGGGTATTGCGGGATTCGTTACCGAGTCAGGCGGTCAGCTATCGCATACGGCTATTCTGGCGCGAAGCCTGGGTATTCCTGCCATTGTGGGAGTGCACCAGGCCAGACGTTACGTTGCTGACGGAGAGCGTCTCATCATAGACGGCGAGCTCGGCTTGACCCTCGGGCAAGCAACCCGTCAGGAAACCGGTCATTTTCTAAAGAAACAACGCCGATTCCTCAGCAAGCGGCGCAAACTCAAATTACTGATCGAAACGCCCTGCATTACAGCCTGCGGCGAGCCCATTAACCTGCAAGCCAATATCGACTCTGAAAACGATATTGACGCAATGCACCAAACCGGACTCAGTGGCGTTGGACTCTATCGAACGGAATTCCTTTATCTCAACCGCGAAGATGTACCAGACGAAGAGACGCACTATACAGTTTACCGCCAGCTTATTCGTAAACTCGCAGGCGCTCCTTTGACCATCAGAACCGTTGATCTCGGCGCTGACAAACTCAATAAACACCTTGCTCCAGACTTAATCGCACACCACAACCCGGCGCTTGGACTACGCGGCATCCGCTACTGCCTTCACAACCCTCGGCTGATCATTCCCCAACTGCGGGCAATTTTACGGGCAGCGTGCCATGGCCCTGTGCAAATACTCCTTCCAATGATCACCCATGTCAGTGAAGTGCACGAACTAAAAAACCTTATTGAATCAGTAAAATCCGAACTAAAAGGTGAAAACATCGCCTTCAAAGAGGATGTCCGACTGGGTGGCATGATCGAGGTACCTTCGGCAGCATTAACGGTACAACACCTCGCCGCCCATCTTGACTTTCTCTCCATCGGCACCAACGATCTGATTCAGTATACACTCGCAGTAGACCGCACAGACGATACCGTCGATTACCTGTTTGACCCACTTTCACCAGCGGTTTTGACCTTAATAAAGCGGACCATTGATACAGGGAAAAAATACAACATCCCTGTATCCATGTGCGGAGAAATGGCGGGCAACCCTCGTTACACACGGCTGTTGTTAGGTCTCGGTTTACGTGCTTTCAGCACACCACCACGCGCTTCCCTGGAAATCAAAAAGGTCATTCTTGATACTTCGCTTGAGGATCTCGAGTTCCTCACCCAAGCCATTCTGGAAGAAGGCAGTTCAACGGCACGAACTGTGCTTATAAATTCCTTGAACAACCTCTCCGAGTAACCAATACGTCATTATCAGCCCTCAAAAAGGCTGATAATATTAGCGGGATCAACCACACCAAGCCGGAGTGCTGCATGCCTGAATTCGCAACAAGAAGTGTGACGGAAAACCGCCTCGCAGCTGTATCTCAACTGCTGTCCAGCGGGACCATCGCGCACGCACGGCGGATGATGAAGGCCTTGCACCCGTCTGAAATTGCGAGTTTGCTGGAATCCGTTCCCATGGAGCAAAGGCTTTTACTCTGGGATATGGTTGACCCAAAAATTGAAGGCGATGTACTCACCCGCCTCGGGGATGAAGTAAGGGCATCACTGGTCCGTACCATGGACCTGAGCGAAATCATTGCAGCAACCGAGTCTCTCGATCTGGATGACATGGCCGACTTCATCCAGTCTCTGCCGGAACGACTGACAGAACGCACGCTCAATGGCATGGACCAACAAAACAGAGTACGGTTGGAATCCGTTCTGCAATACCCAGAAGACTGTGCCGGCGGCTTGATGGATACCAACACCGTCACCGTACGCGCAGACGTTGAGTTAGATGTTGTCTTGAGATACCTGCGCCTCAAGGGCGAGCTGCCTGATCACTTCGACAGCCTATACGTGGTCAACCGGTTTGGGCGTTACCGTGGAGTACTCCCACTGAATAAATTGCTCACGCACGACCCTGACTTGCAGGTCGTTGATGTCATGATTGCTGATTTTGAAGCCATACCCGCAGAAACAAAAGCCAGTGAAGTTGCCCGTTTATTTGAAGATCATGACCTGATTTCCGCGCCTGTCGTTGATGACCAAGGCATGCTGTTAGGCCGTATCACAGTGGATGATATTGTCGATATTATCCGTGAAGAAGGCGAACAATCCGTCATGAATATGGCGGGCCTGAGCCAAGAAGATGACATCTTCTCCAGCCCGGTTCGCAGTGCACGGAAAAGAGCCATTTGGCTCGGCTTGAATTTGATGACCGCATTTCTTGCATCCTGGGTAATTGGCCACTTTGAAGCTGCGCTGGAAAAAATCGTCGCCTTAGCCATTCTGATGTCGATTGTCCCCAGCATGGGTGGCATTGCCGGTAGCCAGACACTCACACTGGTCATTCGGGGGCAGGCAACTGGGCAAGTGGGCATCGCCAACACGCGCTGGCTTCTGAGCAAAGAATTACTTGTGGGTTTATTTAATGGAATTCTCTGGGCGCTGGTTGTCGCCGGCATTGTCTTCTGGTGGTTTGGCGACTATCAGATCGGGATTATTATTGGCGCCGCCTTAATCATCAATTTGCTCGCTGCGGCTCTGGTAGGCGTGATTATCCCTTTTATCCTACGCAAACTGGGTGTTGATCCTGCGATTGCAGGAGGAGTGCTGCTCACAACAATCACCGATGTCACGGGCGTTGTTGCATTTTTAGGTATGGCCACACTCTTTTTGTTGAATTAACGTTGGCAAGGTGGGCGCAAGCGGCCCACCTCTTGATAGTACTGGGCTTAACGCCCCTTCCAAACAGGCGCCCGCTTTTCAGCGAATGCTTTAGGCCCTTCAATTGCATCTTCACTTTGGTAGGCTTTTTCGTGAATGCGGCTGGCTTCTTTGAGCGCATGGCCAGTCGTCAGATCCATCGCCGCCATTGCACTGAGTTTAGCCGCTTCAACAGAGAGAGGCGCCGCACTGGCGATGCGGTTGGCAAGTGCCCGTGCCCGTTCCATCATTTTTTCAACCGTGGGCTCCAGATAGTTAATAAAACCAACGTCATAAAAACGCTTGATAGGCATGGGATCCCCCACCAAGGTCAACTCCTCAACCAGTGACTGAGGCATTTGCCAGAACAAAGGCATAGCCCAAGGAGAACCACGTCCCCGGTGGACTTCAGTAATGGCCAATGTCGCAGATTCAACCGCAACACGGAGATCACAGTTTAATGACAGCATCATACCACCGGCCGGTGCATGGCCATTAATCGCTGCAATCAGCGGGGTTTTAATGTCCCGCATACTGCCAAAAGCTGGGTCGCCAATCTTAGTCAGCACATCGACACCCTCTTTTTCACGAATTTCAGCCGCTTGCTTCAAGTCCATGCCCGCACAAAAAGTTCCACAATCACTGCCTGTGATAATGGCAACTCGAACATCAGGATCTTGGTCAATCTCCTTAAAAATTGCATTTAAGCGCTCAAACGACTCAACTGCCAGTGCATTACGCCGGTGTGGGCGGTTGAGGGTGATTGTCGCAACATAGTTTTCGACTTCATATAAAACCAGATCTTCGCTCATGAAAGCCTCCATTGTTGATTTAATTTTGTGAACTAAAAATTTAAAGCAGCGTTAATATACCTTGAAATTCTTTGCCATTCGACTGGCGCGATGCTCACCCTCGAAAACATCGAGGCGGCATAAACCCGAAAAAACTGAGTAAACCTATTGAATATTCAACAATTAGTGAATTTTGGTTGACCACTGACGAATGGCTTCACTTCCACCCGTTCAGGTGTTAGGTTGCCATAGTAGTGTGCAAAACTAAGACGTTATCTGTAAAAAGCCATGAGGAATCCATTCCTGAAACTTAAAGAAAACAGACCGCGACAATAAATCTTTGGGAGGAATCGCTATGCCAACCCATGACGCAGAAAAGCACAAAAAAATCAAACGGGAAGCGGACTGGTTAGGGCGTTTACGCTTCGAACACGAACCTGAAAAAAATCTCAGCTACTCGGGCATTTCCCTACAGCCTTTTTACCGTGCAGAGGACACCCAGTTTTTACCTCCTCCGCCACCGCCAGGGGCTTATCCCTACACCCGAGGCATTCATGAAGGAATGTATCGCGACCGCCCCTGGACCCGGCGTCAATATATTGGTTTTGGCACCGGCGAAGACACTAACCAATGGTTCAAAGACCTACTTTCAAAAGGTCAAACAGGCTTAAGTGTCGCACTCGATCTGCCCACACAAATGGGGCTTGACAGCACAGACCCACTGGGTAAGCACGAAGTCGGCCGTGTTGGGGTTGCTATTGATTCCCTGGCAGACATGGAAGCCTTATTCGAAGGCATCCCACTGGAGAAAGTTAGCACCTCCTTCACTGTCAACGGGACCGCAGCCATCATCATGGCCATGTATTTAGTCACGGCAGAAAAACAAGGTGTCCCACCTGAACAAATCCGTGGCACCGTCCAAAACGACATTCTCAAAGAGTTTGTTGCCCGTGGCACTTACCTGTTCCCCCCCACGCCTTCACTGAGGCTCGCGGGCGACATCATCGAATACGGCATCACCAAAGCACCAAAGTTCAACACCATCAGCATTTCTCAGGCTCATATGAAAAGTGCCGGTGCAACGCTGATACAAGCAGACGCGTACATGTTCGCCAACACCATCGCTTACATTGAAGAGGTCACACGGCGCGGCTACCAGCTGGATGACTTTGGCCAGCAATTGTCCTTTTTACAGTGTGTCAATCGGGACTTTTTTGAGAGCATCGCCCGGCTGCGCGCCGCCCGCCGCTATTGGGCAGAACTGGCACACAACCGCTATGGAAGCCAACGCGACAAAGTACAAAAATACCGAATTCATTCCGGTGGAGACACAGATTCCATGACATTCGAACGGCCTTACGCCAACATTGGCCGTATCGCCTTGACCTGCCTCTCCGCCGTATTGGGGGGCGCCCAGTCAATCCAGCTCCCCTGCTACGACGAAGCATATGAAATCCCAACAGAAGAGGCCATTCAAAATGCCTTGGACGTGCAAATGATTGTGGCGTTCGAATCCGGTGTTTCCAAAGTTGTCGACCCTCTGGCGGGCTCGTATTATGTGGAAAAACTCACCGCCGATGTACACACTGAGTTCACCCGTATTGTCAACGATATCGTCAATACCGGCGGTATGGTACGCTGGATCGAGGAAGGCCGCTTGCAACGCAAAATTGCTGAAGAAGCCTACCAATGGGAAAAACGGCTGAAAACCGGTGAGGAAGTGATGGTCGCCGCCAATTTCGCCCGCGACGACAAGCCTCGCTCTGAATACGAAACCATGATGCACCCCTACCAGGACAAAACACTTGAGCAACAAACCGCCCGTATCGCACGCATCAAACAAGACAGGGATCCCGCCAAACTCGAGCAAGCCCTGAGTGCGCTCGAAAGTTGCGCACACAAGGGTACTAATTTGATGGAGCCCATCACAGAAGCCGTACGCAGCTACGCGACCATCGGCGAAATCTGTCATACACTCAAACAGTGCTTCGGGCACTATCGAGCACCAACGGGCGTCTGATCAAAATCTCTTATACCCATGGATCCATTTTGGTGCTATTGTCTTTTTTAAAAGGTAGAACCAAAAAAACAAAATGAATATTATCGAACTGATTGACAATATGCGGGCGGGCAAGGAAGCAGCCCTCGCCCGGCTTATCTCGCTGGCCGAAAGAAATGACCCACAGCTCTCAGACGTCATGCAGAACATCCAACCACAGTTAGGCAATGCATACACCATCGGTATCACTGGACCGCCGGGCGCCGGGAAAAGCAGCCTGACTAATCAACTTACCCAACAATTACGCCAGCAGGGTTACACCGTCGGCATCATTGCCATTGACCCTTCAAGCCCGTTCACCGGCGGCGCTGTTCTCGGTGATCGCGTCCGCATGGAGGACCACTACCTTGATCCAGGCGTCTTTATCCGCAGCATGGCGTCTCGCGGCAGCCATGGTGGGCTCGCTCGAGCGGCCAAAGACGCCATCAAAATTTTGGACGCCTCCGGCAAAGACTTTATTCTGGTCGAAACCGTCGGCGTCGGCCAAACCGAACTAGACGTTATGCAAACAGTTGATACCGTCGCCGTTGTGCTGGTCCCTGAAGGCGGAGACGCGATTCAAATGCTCAAGGCCGGGCTCATGGAAATCGCAGACCTCTTTGTTGTAAACAAGGCAGACCGGGACGGTGCGCCACAAATTGTTTCCGCACTTAAGAGTATTTTGCACCTCAAATACACCACCAGCGGTAACATCACCAAGCGAGAATCAGCCGGGGACGAAGTTTGGGAAGTACCGGTCGTGGCCACCCAGGGTATTTCTGGCGAAGGCGTGGGTGAAATGCTGGCGCGAATTAACAGACACCGCGAATTTATCCAGGCCTCCGGTGAACTCGAACACCGCAGAAAACAAAGGCGGCGAGAAGACTTACTCAGCCAACTGCAGTACCTGATGAGGGAAACCCTGGAGCAAGCATGTGAGGAGAGTGACGACATCCATACACTCGTCAATCGCGTGGTAGCCGGTGACGACGCCAGTCATGCCGTGATTGGCAAGCTGCTTCCCTTGACACTCGATTACATGCAAAATCAGTCTAAAAAACTATGAATCAGGATGGAAAAAATGCAACGTAAAATTCGTGTACTTATTGCCAAACCAGGCTTGGACGGGCACGACAAAGGTGCCAAAGTGCTTGTCAATGTACTGCGTGACGCCGGCATGGAAGTGATTTATACCGGCCTGCATCAAACAGCCGAAATGGTCGCCCGCGCGGCTGTCCAGGAAGATGTGGATATAGTTGGGCTCAGCTACCTGTCTGGTGCTCACATCGGGCTCACCCAGGAAGTGATTAACGCACTGAAAGAAGCCGGCGCCGACCATATGAAAGTCATTGTGGGCGGCAACATCCCCGAGCGCGACTTTAGCCAATTGGATACCATGGGCGTTGCCGCAATTTTTGCCGGCGGCTCTTCTTACGATGACATCATTGGCACATTCAATGATCTTGTCGCTGCCTGAACACACACTCGCACCACTTTAATGATGGAGGCTAGACCATGGCCCACCTCCCGCTGAAAAACATCAAAGTCATCGAACTGGCAAATGGCTTGGCTGGCCCTGGCATTGGCACCTTCCTTTCAGATTACGGCGCCGAAGTCATCAAAATTGAACACCCTGAAAAAGGTGACATGCTACGCACCTACCCTCACATGAAGGACGGTGTCCCCTTGTATTTCAAGGTGATGGCGCGTAACAAAAAAACCATCACTCTGGATCTGCACACCGAGGAAAGCAAGGAAATCCTCACGGACCTGTTAAAAGACGCGGATGTTTTGACTGAAAGCTTTCGCCCAGGCGTGATGGAACGTTTCGGGCTTGGCTACGAGGCCATCAAAGCCATTAACCCACGTATTGTGATGGCCCGGCTATCGGCCTACGGCCAAACAGGCCCCTACAGCAAAAAACCCGGATTTGCGACAGTGGCTGATGCCTTTAGTGGGCTGGCCTACCAGCAAGGCCACCCGGAAAAGCAACCGCTGCTGGCCCCTTACGGGTACTCCGATCAGGTCGCCGCGATCATCGGTGCCTATGCCGTAATGACGGCACTCTACGAACGCGATACCATCAGTCAGGAAGGACAGGAGCTGGACCTGACAATCTACCAGGGGCCTTACACCTTCGTGGGGCCACATGTGACCTGGTATGATCAATTGCATTACGTCACTGAACGCATGGGCAACCGGGTACCGAACGCAGCCCCCCGAAACCTTTATAAAACCAAAGACAACAAATGGCTGGTGGTGGCCTGTAGCTCTCCGAGCATGTTCGAACGCATCTGCAAATCGATTGGACGTGAGGATCTACTCACCCAAAACGACTTACAAACCTCAGAAGGGCGCGTTGCCCGTGTGGATGAGATTGACGACATCATGCAAAGCTGGGCAGACACCAAAACACTCCAGGAAGCCTTGGAAATCATGGAAGCGAACGAAGTCGCATCCGGCCCAGTGCTCAGTGTGGAAGATATTTTTTCAGACCCACACTACCAGGCTCGTGGCGACATCGTTACCGTTGAAGATGACGAACTGGGCCCTGTTAAAATGCAAAATGTACTGTTTGGTATGTCTCGCACGCCTGGAAAAGTGCGGTACGCTGGTCAAAAAATGGGGGCCAGTAATATCGAAATTTACCGCGATCAGCTGGGTTATTCCGAAGAAAAGATCGCCGAACTTAAAGAAAAAGGTGTAATTTAAATGACCGACAACAAAGAACTTCTGGTTGAGATCAAGGACCAAATTGCCACCTTGAGCATTAATCGCCCAGGAAAGAAAAACTCGCTGTCACTAAATATCCTGCAGGCTCTGGAAGCGTTTTTTAAAAACCCACCGCCCGAGGTCCGTATTGCTGTCCTTCGCGGTGTGGGAGACGAGGCATTTTCCTCAGGATTTGATATCAGTACGCTCGGCAACAGCACACCTGGCTCTGAAGTCAGTGTCATCGAACAAACATACGGCTACATCCGGAACAGCAAAATCCCCACGATTGCCTATCTCAATGGCTACGCCATGGGTGCCGCGTGTGACCTGATCGTCAACTGTGACATCCGTATCGCTAATAGCTCAGGCCGCTTTGGCATGCCGCCCGCCAAACTGGGTGTGGTCTACAGTTATGAAGGCCTGGGTCGTTTTATCAGCCTGGTAGGATTGGCCAACACCAAAGAAATGTTTTTAACAGGCCGCATTTACCCCGCAGACAAATGCTACGAAATGGGCCTGCTGAACCGAGTGGTTGACCCGGAAGAACAAGAAGAAATTGTCTATCACATGGCCCGAGAAATCGTGGGCAACGCACCTTTATCTGTCCAGGGCATTAAGCGCATGCTCACTCTGCACAGCCAACAGGAAAGCCTGCCCGCAGAACAGCAGGAAGAAGTACTGGCTATTCGTAAACAAATCTTTGAAAGCGAAGATTTTCTGGAAGGCAAACACGCCTTTCTTGAAAAACGAAAACCCCAGTTCAAAGGGCGCTGAAACCCACGCCTCCTAAATACACTAAAAATCGGTCTACCGGGCTCACAATACGGCAGGTGGACAACAGGGGAAGAAACATATAAGGAGGGAGCCGCATAACAGCCCCTCCTTGAGGAAACCATCTAACGAGCGAGGCACTTATCATGTCAGTCACGAAGGAAGAAATAGCAGGAAAAATAAAAGTCGAAGCCGGTTGGAAAGGACGCCAGGACTTTAACGATACAAACGAAAACGATCTCAGCTATTCCGGCATTCCGCTAAAGCCCTTCTATACCGCCGATGATGTCGACCCTTCTATTGGCCAGAACCGCCCGGGGGACTACCCTTTTACACGGGGTATCCACGAAGGCATGTACCGGGACCGCCTTTGGACACGCCGCCAATATGCGGGTTTTGGTACCGGTAAAGATTCCAATAAGTGGTTTAAAGACCTGATGGCAGCCGGACAAATGGGCCTGAGCGTTGCCCTGGATTTACCCACTCAAATGGGCATGGACAGCACAGACCCACTCGGCAAGCATGAAGTGGGCCGCGTCGGCGTTGCAATTGACTCCCTGGCAGATATGGAAGAACTGTTCGACGGCATCCCCTTGGATAAAGTCAGCACCTCTTTCACCATCAACGGCACAGCGGCCATCATCCTTGCGATGTACCTCGTCACGGCAGAAAAGCAGAACGTTCCACCGGAAAAAATCCGCGGCACGGTACAAAACGACATCCTCAAAGAATTTGTGGCCCGTGGGTGCTATCTATTCCCGCCCAAAGAGTCCATGCGTTTAGTTGGCGACATCATCGAGTATTCCATCACCAAAGCGCCAAAATTTAACCCCATCAGCATTGCCGGGGCACACATGAAAAGCGCGGGCGCAACCATGGTGCAGTGCGACGCTTACAAATTTGCCAACGCCATCGCCTACTGCGATGAAGTCGTCAAACGCGGCTATAGCATCGACCAGTTTGCACACCAGTTTTCATGGCTAAGCTGCTCTAACCGTGATTTTTTTGAAAGCATTTGCCGTCTGCGCGCCATGCGGACCTTTTGGGCTAAAACGGCCAAAGAACGCTACAACAGTCAAAACCCTAAAACACAGCAATTGCGTATCCACATGGGTGGCGACACCGACTCCATGACCTTCGAACGCCCAATGGCCAATATCGGCCGGATTGCCCTGTACTGCTTATCGAACGTACTTGGCGGTTGCCAGTCCATGCAACTACCCTGCTACGACGAAGCGTATGAAATTCCCACAGAAGATGCGATTCAAAACGCGCTGGACGTACAAATGACCGTTGCCTACGAGTCCGGTGTCACCAAAGTGGTTGATCCCCTCGCCGGCTCTTACTTCGTCGAAAACCTCACCCAAAGTATATTGGACGAACTCGACGTGGTCGTGAATGACATCGTTGAAACAGGTGGCGCCGTCAAATGGATTGAAGACGGCCGCCTACAACGGAAAATCGCCCAGGAAGCGTACCTGTGGGAAGAACGCATCAAAAGCGGAAAAGAAGTCATGGTCGGCGCCAACTTTGCCCGTGATGATAAATCCCGCGCAGAATACGAAACCATGATGCACCCCTACTCTGAAGAAACCTACGACTACCAGGCCAACAGCATCAAAAAGGTCAAAGAACACCGGAACGAAGCCAAAACCCAAGCGGCGCTGGCCGCACTCAAAACTGCCGCTGATGGCGAAGGCAACCTGATGGAACCTTTAATCGAAGCCGTTCGCGAATATGCAACCGTGGGTGAGATTTGCGACACACTCAAAGCCAGTTTTGGCACCTTCCACGCTCCGACTGGCGTTTAACATTTCTGCATCACAAGCAGCCGTCTTGATTCACAATTCGACAAAGACGGCTGCAACAACCTTTCACTCATCCACCAACTTTTGTATAAAGACAGACAACAAAACAGAAAAACGGTTATTCAATACACAAGCCTAAGCACACACAAAGAGGAAACGGATGGCACAACAAGTGATCACCACACAAGACGGGCATGTTCAAATACTCCGACTCAATCGCCCGGACAAAAAAAACGCCCTCACCGGTGACATGTACCTTGGCCTTGCGGACGGTTTAAATGCTGCCGGGGAAAACTCAAACACCCGTGTCGTGCTCGTGACTGGAACAGAAGGCTGCTTTACCGCCGGGAACGACATCGGCGACTTGCTCAACCAACCCGCAGGCGATCACCCTGATGGGGAAAACCGGCCATTCTCTCAATTTATTCGCGCACTGGACGGCATAACCAAGCCCGTAATCGCTGCGGTCGATGGGCTGGCCATAGGTGTTGGCACAACCATGCTCTTACACTGTGATCTGGTGTACGCTGCAGACAATGTCCGTTTTCACCTACCCTTTACAGACCTGGGCCTGGTGCCAGAAGCAGCCTCCAGTGCCCTTTTGCCCCAACTCGCTGGCTACGCAAAAGCCTCGGAAATGTTACTCCTGGCCGAACCCTTCGATGCGAACACAGCGCTTAGCATTGGGTTAATCAACCGTATTTTCCCTGCCGCATCACTCGAACAAGAAGCACTGGCCATTGCCCACAAACTGGCCGCCAAACCGCCTCAATCGGTACAAAACACCAAAGCATTGATTAAAAAGAACCGGGGGGACATCGCCAACGTGATCGCCGACGAATTACGTGTTTTTACTACACAACAAAAATCGCTGGAGGCGAAAGAAGCGCTCTCTGCATTTCTGGAAAGGCGCACACCGGACTTTTCCAAGTTTTAAACACCCAAAATCAGCACTTAGACGAACCTACACCCCGTTCCACTTTTCGCGGAACGCGATCGGATTCTTATCAGCTGGCCAATTCAAACGATCCAGCGGGCTTACAACCCTGTTCAGCTGCTGCTGTAAAACATGCGTGTATATTTCCGTCGTCTTCACGTCCTTATGGCCCAATAACTTTTGCACAACACGAATATTCACCCCCGCCTCCAATAAATGCGTTGCAAAAGAATGTCGCAATGTGTGTGGAGACGTCGGCTTAGCGATACCAGATCGCACCTTTGCACGACGAATCGCCTTCTGAAAACTCGATTCATTAACATGGTGCCTGCGGATTACATCACCACGCGGATCTTTTGATAACCTACTGGCAGGAAACGCATACTGCCAATCCCAGGCCCCCGGCGCATTCGGGTATTTTTTTGCTAAGGCATTTGGCATATATACATTGGCATACCCTTCCGCTTTATCCTGATCATAAAAGGCCCTCACCTTGACCAAGTGAGCCTTTAAATCATCAACAACTGATTCGCTCAAAAGCGTGGTTCGGTCATTCCCTCCCTTAGCATCCCGCACCACAATATAACCATTGGCAAAATCGATATCTTTCACACGGAGCCGCACCAACTCCATGAGCCGAAGACCAGCGCCATACATCAAACTCGCCATCAACAAATTAGTGCCCGACAAACAAGACAACAGCCGAGAAATTTCATCTGTAGACAAAACAACCGGTAAACGTACCGGTTTTTTCGTTCGAACCGGTGCCAGATCATCAGCAACCGGTAAATCCAATACCTTTTTATAGAGAAACACAATCGCATTTAACGCCTGCGCCTGCGTGGCTGCCGCAACATTGCGCTCAGCTGCAAGATAGCTCAAAAACCGCTCAATCTCCGGCTTACCCATCTCCGATGGATGCCGCTTATCATTGAATAAAATAAACTGCCTGATCCACCGAACATAAGACTCCTCAGAACGCTTACTGTAATGGTGATAACGCATCACCTCAGCAACTTGATCAAGCAACTTCCGCGAATGCGGGCGAAACATTGGCTGATGAGGTGTATCCTGCCTTCGAAAACTCAAAAGTTGCAACTACCCTTGTTTACCATTTTAATATTATAATACAGGGACAACATGCCCGTATATATCAAGATAATAATAGCCGTTATCAGTTTAT
>OBIC01000049.1_pt1 | contig 65585 bp, 60 predicted proteins | sample 1519831 | NCBI WGS metagenome assembly OBIC01 (sample SAMN03019805, study PRJEB22545) | beach sand metagenome | biome: beach; feature: sea beach; material: beach sand | place: USA: Municipal Pensacola Beach, FL | collected 2010-10-20 | depth 40-45 cm m
ACTCCGCAATAGGGAAGCCCGACCAGATGGCTCCTTCATTATGACAAAGCCGGAAGGGACCGGTGGACTTGTTTCGCCACACACGGTTGGCGAGCAAATGCTGTATGAAATTGGTGACCCACAAGCTTATATTGTGCCAGACGTGGTATGTGACTTCTCGCGAACAACGCTAAAACAAGTGGCTGAGAACCAGGTCCTGGTCGAAAATGTGTATGGATACCCGCCCACAGATACTTACAAAGTCTGCGCCACCTTCGCAGATGGGTATAAGGCCACTCACAGCCAGACCTTCACAGGGTTTGACGCCCCTCAAAAAGCCCGCGCTATGGCCGAAGCCGGTATTAGAAAAACCCAACGCATGTTTAAGGAAAGGGGATTTAAGGACTACCGTAATACGGCGATTCATTTGATCGGCACCGGCACGCTGTGGGGCCATCACGCCGGCGATGAACGTGAAAATGCTCGCGAACTGGTGTTGAAAATTGATGTTTACCATGACCAGCGCGAAGCGGTTGACTTGTTTTCCAAAGAGATTGTGGGCACCGGGCTCTCTATGTCAACAGGACGTTGTGCCGCAGGCGCGCCCGGCCGACCTAAAATATCACCGGTCGCCCGACTGTTTTCTTTTTTGCTGGATAAAGCCAATGTACCCATCCGCGTAGATGTCGATGGAGAATCTGTTACCTTCAATGTCCCCACTCAAGGGGGCTATGATCCGCAGTCTGTTGAAAGACAGCACTTTCCGGAGATGGAAGTTGACTTACGTGACGCCAGCGCTGTCCAACTGATTGAGCTGGCCGTTGCCCGTAGTGGCGACAAGGGTAATGATGCCAATGTTGGCGTTATCGCCCGCAAACAGGAGTTCATTCCCTACATAAAAAATGCACTGACCACAGAGTCCGTCGCAAAATGGTTTTCTCATGTGTGTGAAGGACCAGTGGAGCGTTTTGAACTGCCGGGCACAAACGCTTTTAATTTCTTGTTACACGATGCCCTTGGTGGGGGCGGTGTTGGTTCATTGAATCTGGATGTTCAAGCCAAAACTTATGCCCAGCAATTACTTGCATTTCCGGTTCTGCTCCCCCGTACACTCTTAAGCAGCTGAGACAGCCCTAACGGCAGCATTCAACAACCATCGGGAGGAAAGACAATGCATTTTGATGCACTTTTTACACCCACCAATTACGGCAACATTTTGGCTGAAATTGAGCAGCTGGATCACATGGGGGTGGATTGCATGTGGACAGTCGAATCCGGCCACAACCCCTTTATTCCGCTCACACTCGCGGCAGCCCACTCAAAACGCCTGGAAATTGGCACCAACATTGCGGTGGCCTTTGCACGTACGCCTTTTTCAATGGCACAAACAGCCTGGGATCTACAGCGCATCAGTCAAGGAAAGTTCCGGCTGGGCATGGGTACCCAGGTACGGGCACATGTTGAGCGACGGCTTTCCATGCCATTCGACCACCCCGCTGCGCGCATTACCGACTACGTCCGCTGCGTGCGAGCTATTTGGGATAACTTTCAGTACGAGAAAAAGCCGGATTATCAAGGGCCTTTCTACCAATTTACATTGATGAATTACATGTTCACCCCTGGCCCAATTGATTACCCAATGCCCAAAATTTATTTGGCCGGCGTTAACCCCCGCATGGTCCGGGCCGCAGGAGAGTGTGCAGACGGTTTTCATATTCACCCCATGCACTCGATAGGCTACATTCAAGACGTTATCAAACCCGCTCTCGCGGAAGGAACCGCAATCAGTAGTCGCGCGGTTGACGATCTTGAGCTTTATGCCCCTGTCTTTGTCATCACGGGCCGTGATCAAAAGGAAATGGATGAAAGCGAGCAATCGGTACGAGCACAAATTGCCTTCTATGCCTCCACTCCCAGCTATAGGGCATTACTGGAATACCATGGCTTTGGCGAAGCCGGTAAAAAATTGAGCGCTCTCATGCGCGATGGGAATATTGACGATATGTCGGCATTGGTTCCGGATGCGCTTGTGGAGGAAATTGCTGTCATAGCGAAACCCGGAGACTTGGCCCAAGCACTTAAAGAGCGCTACTCACAACACGTTGACCGCATCTCGCTTTACAATGGCGTACCAGACTGTCTGTCAAGCACCGAGACACAAGCACTCGTTGCTGACGTAACGCGATAACTTAAAATCTGTATATTTTTGTCATAAAAAAACGGGCGCTGAATGCGCCCGTCTATACATTACTTACCTTGCTATTACTTTTCCATTAGCTCTCTTTGCTAAATTCTGGGTAAGCCTCAAGACCGCACTCAGCCAAATCAGTGCCTGAGTACTCTTCTTCTTCACTGACCCGGATACCGATAATTGCTTTGATGACGCCCCAGATAATCAAGCTCGCGATGAATGTCCACGCGAAGATGACAACAATACCGTAGATCTGTGCACCAAATGATGCATCAGGATTCGATAGCGTTACCGCCAACAATCCCCAGATACCCACAACACCGTGGACAGAGATCGCACCCACAGGATCATCAATCTTGATTTTATCCATGAAGACAATTGAGAAGACCACAAGAATGCCCCCAATTGCACCGATAATGGTTGCCAGTAACGGTGTAGGCGTCAGAGGCTCTGCGGTAATCGCTACCAGACCCGCAAGCGCACCGTTTAATCCCATGGTTAAATCCGCTTTACCGAACATCAAACGCGCTGTGATCAGTGCAGCAACAACACCGCCTGCCGCTGCCGTATTGGTATTAACAAAGATCATGGCAACAGCGTTTGCTTCACCCACATCAGATACTTTCAGCTCAGACCCGCCATTAAAGCCAAACCAGCCCATCCAGAGGATGAAGGTACCGAGCGTAGCTAACGGCAAATTCGCACCCGGAATTGCGTTAACGTTACCATCTGCGGTGTACTTTCCTTTTCGTGAACCTAACAAAAGAACACCGGCCAGAGCGGCGGCTGCACCTGCCATATGGACAACACCTGAACCTGCAAAGTCAAGAAAACCCGCTTGATCCAGGAAACCACCACCCCACTTCCAATAACCTTCTATTGGATAGATAAAGCCTGTGAAAACGACGGCAAACAAAAAGAAAGACCACAATTTCATACGTTCCGCAACAGCACCGGAAACAATAGACATTGCTGTGGCAACAAATACGACTTGGAAGAAGAAGTCTGAAAGGTTGGAGTAGTAAGGCGCATCATCACCACCTGCAACGACAGACTCGACCGTATTGTCCTCACCCAGCAAGAAAGAAATACCGGGCCAGAAAGAGCTGACGCCATCGCCAGGGTACATGATGTTGTAGCCTACCAACATGTACATAATACAAGCGATCGAAAACAGCCCAATATTTTTGGTCAAAATTTCGGCTGTGTTTTTAGCCCGCACTAAACCGGCTTCCAGCATGGCAAAACCAGCGGCCATCCACATTACAAATGCACCCATTACGAGAAAATAAAACGTATCGAGGGCATAACTGAGTTCTATAACTTGTTCCACGATTCAATACCTCATTAATTATTATCAGTCAGTTGGGACTAGAGCGCATCTGCGCCGGTTTCGCCTGTCCGTATCCGTATTGTTTTCTCAAGATTTGTGACAAAAATCTTGCCATCACCGATTTTCCCTGTATTTGCAACTTTGGTGATGGCCTCAATAACCTGGTCAAGCAATGCATCGTCAATACCGATTTCCACTTTGACTTTAGGTAAAAAATCGACCACATATTCTGCCCCTCGATAAAGCTCAGTATGGCCTTTTTGGCGACCAAAACCCTTTACCTCAGTGACCGTAATACCTTTTACGCCGATATCAGACAAAGCTTCTCGAACTTCGTCCAGCTTAAAAGGCTTAATAATTGCCGTTACGAGTTTCACGCTAGCCTCTCCTCATGAGTTAAAATTAATATTTTGCAGAGAATCAAGTGGCTTACATTAAGCACAACTCACCCTTCTCATGCTGTGTGCACAGCAGCATGCGTGCCACTTACAAAATATCCATGTATTTCAATTAGTTAAATGGTAAACGGCAGCTAACTGAATAGCCGATCGCACTGAAATTGTGCAATCAAAAATATTCACGCACCAAATTAGGTCATTTATTTTTTTTGATAACCAGATCACAGATCAAGGGAGTCATAATTAACTCGAGTGCCAAGCTCAGTTTGGCCCCTGGTACCACCATCGTGTTATGGCGGGATAGGAAGCTGCCTTGAATTTGCGTTAGCAGCTGAGGGAAATTAATACTCAATGCTTTAGGATCATCAAATCGAATGATAACGAATGTCTCATCATCACTGGGTACGTTTCTAGCGATAAACGGGTTTGTAGTATCCACCAAAGGCACCCGCTGAATATTGATATCCGTCCGGGTAAATTGCGGCAAAATATAATGGATGTAGTCACTCATGCGACCAGCAATGAGCCGGATTTTCTCATCTTCATCCAAATCAACCGCATCGGCCAGATGTAATCGTTCAATCCACTCCATGTTAATGGCAGGAACCAGACCAATGAGTAAGTCAACATATTGCGCCACATCATGCTGATCCGATTGCAAACCGCCGTGGAGCCCTTCATAGAACACGAGGTCAGAGTCTGAAGGAATCGGTTCCCAGTGTGAAAACTCGCCTGCGGCAAACCGTGATGAATGTGGATCTTCACCCTCTTTATATAACGTTCTCAGCTCACCTGTACCGTAATTTGAGTAGGCATAAAAAAACTCTTCAAGCTTATCAAAGCGATTCGCTTCCTGACCGAGGTAACTGAGATAACGCCCCTCAGCAACGGCTTTTTCCACCTCCACTTTCATTTCTTTACGCGTGTAACGGTAAAAACTTTCGCCCGAAACAATGACCGGCCTAATATGCTCACGCCGGAAAATGCGTTCAAAAACCTGGTTGATGGCAGGAGAGCCGACCTCAAGTGACCCAGTCAAGGCGATAATGGGGTGTTGTTCTGACATATCTCTTTTTCCTTAATCACTCAGTATGCAAACGAAACCTAGGCCGGTTTGCGTTTGTATAATACATCCCAAATACCATGCCCCAAACGCGCGCCCCGCCGCTCAAAGTGCGTTTCAGGACGGTAGACGGGCCGGTCAACAAAGCCTGATGTCCCACCATCATTCACGAACCTACCCGAGCTGTCGATGACCTCGATCATTTGGTAGGCGTATTCCTCCCAGTCAGTGGCCAAGTGGAGCACACCGTCGGGAGCGATACGCTCTGATAGCACATGAACAAAATCTGCGCTCACAAGGCGTCGTTTGTGGTGTTTTTTCTTTGGCCAGGGGTCGGGAAAAAAGACCAGCACGCGATCAAGCGATTCAGGCTCGATAGCACATTGCAAAACAGTCACGGCATCATCACACATTACTCTGACATTGCTTAACCCGCGCGCTGCAATATTTTTGAGTAAACGACCAGCCCCCGGCTTATAGACATCAATACCGATAAAGTTGGTATCTGGATTGGCGGCGGCCATTTCAATCAGCACATCACCATTACCAAACCCAACTTCCAGCCACACCGGAAATTGATTACCAAAAATGTGACAAAAATTGAGCGAACACGCCCCAGCATCAAGCCCATAAGTCTCCCAATGACACTCAAAGGCTTCTTTCTGTGCTTTCGTCATGCGCCCTGATCGCCTGACAAAACTCCGTATTGATTTAGGATGCTCCGCGAAAAGCTTGTTTTTTTCAGCCTGCGCCAACACTGTCACCTTTTGGCTATAAAATAGTCCCATCAACCGGCGAAGATGCAGACGCATAGCGCCGACGAGGCATTCTCCCTGCGAGGAAAGCTTCTCGCCCGGCCTCAACTGCTTTTTTCATGGCCGAAGCCATGAGTACTGGTTTTTTTGCCTGAGCAATTGCGGTATTCATCAAAACACCATCACACCCCAACTCCATGGCGATACTGGCATCACTGGCTGTGCCGACACCGGCGTCCACGATGATAGGAACCGAGGCATTTTCGATAATGGTTAATAAATTATATTTGTTTTGTACGCCTAAGCCTGATCCAATCGGCGCGGCCAACGGCATGACGGCCACACACCCCATTTCTTCAAGTCGTTTGGCGATAATCAGGTCATCCGAGGTATACACCATGACGTCAAAACCTTCTTTGATTAACTGTTCAGCCGCCGCGAGAGTCTCTGTTACATTGGGATAGAGTGTTTTGTCATCACCAAGAACTTCCAGCTTGACTAAGGAGTGCCCATCCAGGAGCTCTCGAGCCAATCGACACGTACGAATAGCCTCATCCGCCGTATAGCAAAAAGCGGTATTCGGCAGGATTGTAAATTCTTCGGGTGGCACCACATCCAAAAGATTGGGCTCCCCCGGGTTCTGCCCGATATTGACCCGTCGGATCGCCATCGTCACAATATTCGCGCCACTCGCTCGAATGGCCATACCTGTCTCTTCAAGGCTTTTGTACTTACCGGTCCCTACAAGAAGCCGGGAGTGATAAGCACGTCCCGCTAACTTTAGCGGATCCTGCGAATCAACATTTGACATCTGCTACCTCTTTTCTCAAATTAGCCACCGCCAATTGCACGCACAATTTCAATTTTATCATTTGCTTGTAAAGTATAATTTGCATGCTCCGCACGAGGAATGACTTGCTGGTTGACTTCAATCGCAAAACGCTGACCAACAAGCTCTAGCATTGCAATCAGGCCTGTTAGCGTCAGATCATCTGGAACAGACTTGTTTTTACTGTTAACAATTATTTCCACAACTTGCAGTCTCTGCAATCTGTCTACTGTCGAATGTAAGATTCCTAAGTTTGCATTGGCTGAATCTAGATTGCAAAATAAGATCTGATTTAGCCGGTTCACCACCTTATCTGTAGCGGTCGTGAAAAAAGAATTTAACTCTGGAGATCGACAATAAATGAAAAAAATAGCTTTTCTCATCGTCACTGCATTGTCAGTACTCTTAAATGCGGCACACGCAAGGGATGACAAACTCATGCTTCCCATTAAAGAAGCCAAAGCGCTGGGCATGGAAAAAGAAAAATTAGACCCTAATATACCCTTGTACTTCGGCACTACAGCGCACCCTGCCGTACAAAAAAAGTTTGGCACATTTGTCTCTAATAAGAAAACAAACGCCGTTGGTAAATCAGATGAATATGCCTGTCAGTGGGTTTTTCTTTCAGCGGCCATTGCACTTCAGGAACGCGCCAAAGCAGAAGGGGGTAATGCCGTTATCAACATAAAAAGCTACTATAAGAAAAACGAGTTCAGCAGCAACACCGAATTTGAATGCCATGCCGGAAATATTATGGCAGGTGTAGCCTTGCGGGGTACCGTAGTCAAAATCGCCCGTTAATCTGTAGAGATTGCATGAGCGCGCAGCGTAACAACCCCACTCAACATCAACACATGCCATATACTACAGGTAACTTTCTAACTTAACAGTTGGAAGGTTACCGGCTTCTTATTTCACCTAGACAGAAAAAACAGCTATCTTACATGAACAGATGACTGGAATTTGCGTAATGCCCTTGTAATAAGGTGCGTTATGCGATAATAAATGTGCTGTAAAGCAAGTAAATTTTAACTGAGGATTATGTATGGCTCGTGTCACCGTAGAAGACTGTCTGGATAAAGTAGATAACCGTTTTGAGCTCATTTTAGTAGCCACAAAAAGAGCCAGGGATATCTCAATGGGCGCCCACCCACTAATTGAAATTGAAAACGACAAACCAACCGTCCTTGCTCTCAGAGAAATCGCGGAAGGAAAGATTGATAAAAGTATTTTAAATCAGGTATCTGCACAGTCTCATGCGGGCATCTCCACAATAACAGAAGAGGAAGCCTCCACTGAGCTTTGAGGCATATATTATCCCGCTTTCGCATCAACTAGTGAGCATTGCAAGAGATGCCCTCGCCTCTACCATCAGAGCTTTATAAGGAAACGATGAAAGTTGCTGAACAAGAGCAACTGGAAGACTTTTATGTACTGATTGAAAAGCGCTTCTCTGCCGAACAGGTCCGTGCCATCAAAGAAGCCTATCAATTAGCCAATGAATCTCACCAAGGGCAATACAGAAAATCAGGCGACCCCTACATAACACACCCTGTCGCCGTTGCAACACTGACTGTTGAGCTTAACCTTGATCATCTTAGCGTCATGGCCGCCTTGCTTCATGATGTGATTGAAGATACGGCTGTTACCCGTGAAGACATCAGTAGCCAGTTCGGCGAAGAAGTCGCCCACCTCGTCGATGGATTAAGCAAACTCACACACTTGCACTTTCAATCCAAAGCAGAAGCCCAGGCAGCCAACTTCCAAAAAATGGTCCTGGCAATGGCAGACGATATTCGAGTCGTCCTCATTAAACTTTCCGACCGCTTACATAACATGCGTACGCTGGACGCCATGTCGCCAGATAAGCGAAGACGAATCGGCAAGGAAACGCTGGACATTTATGCCCCCATCGCCAGCAGACTTGGAATCACTCGAATCAAGAACGAGCTGGAAGACCTTGGATTTAAAGCTCTTTACCCTGCTCGCTGGCGAGTTCTTGGGGCCGCTGTAAAAGGCGCTCGCAACAAGCGCAGGGCTTTGGTTGAAAAAGTTGAGTCACTCATAGCCAGTCAGTTAAAAGCCGAAAACATACACGCCAGAGTTAACGGACGGGAAAAGCACTTATACAGCCTTTATCTGAAAATGCGCAGCAAGCAGCTCTCATTTCAAGAGGTGTACGATATGTTTGCTGTTCGCATCATCACAGACACAGGTGATAACTGTTACCGAACACTCGGCGTCCTGCACAGCCTCTACAAACCCATTCCCGGGCATTTCGAAGATCATATTGCAATCCCCAAAGCCAATGGCTATCAATCACTCCATACTGTGGTTTCTATCCCTCCTGGCATCCCTGCTGAAATTCAAATCCGTACCGAAGAGATGAATCACTTCGCGGAATCGGGCATTGCTGCGCGCTGGGTTCACAAAGTCAACGAAGAGGGAGACTTCACCCATGCCCGCACGCGCAAGTGGCTGAAAAGCTTGCTGGACATGCAAGAAACATCCGACAGCTCTGTTGATTTTTTCGAAAATGTCAAAGTCGACCTCTTCCCTGACGAAATTTACGTGTTCACCCCAAAAGGGGACATTTTGCAATTACCGGCCAATGCGACATCGGTTGACTTCGCATATGCCATTCATTCCCAAATAGGGAATACCTGTGTAGCGGCCAAAATAAACCGCCAACTCGCGCCCTTAAATACAACTCTGGTCTCGGGCCAGACAGTTGAGATCATCACCTCTGAGACAGGGCGCCCAAGCCCACTGTGGCTCAACTTCATTGTCACCGCCAAAGCCCGCGCCGAAATTCGCCACTACCTGAAAAATAAAGGCACTGAAGAAGCCGCTGAGTTTGGTAAACGGTTATTAAACCGGGAACTTTCCCAATACAACCAGAGCACACAAAGCCTCAACCCGGAACGTTACGAAAGTGTTTTAGAGGAGTTTCAATATTCGGATATTGACAACATGCTGATTGACATCGGGTTAGGTAATCGGCTACCCAAACTCATTGCACAGCGACTGCTACAAAAACCTGAGCAAGACATAGTCGCACACCAGGAAAACCAAGTAACTACTAATCCGCTCGTCATTGAGGGGTCGGAAGGAGAAGTTGTAAGCTTTCCGCGCTGCTGTATGCCGATCCCCGGAGATAATATTCAAGGATTCCTCACTGCAGGTAAAGGGATCGTCATCCACCGCTCGGGCTGCAAAAATGTCGGTCGTTTACGACGGCGACCTCAGCAGTGGGTGCCGGTCGAGTGGTCAACCGATTATAGCGGAGAATTCCAGACGAACATTGCTGTCGAGCTTTATAATAAAGCAGGGGTTCTAGCCCGCGTGGCAAGCTGTATATCCGATATGGGCTGTAATATTGAAAACATCACGTTTCAAGGCAATCCGGGCACTCACTCCAATACCAATGTTTTTACACTCAGCGTACGAAGCCGTAAACAACTCGCGACATTGATCCGAAGACTCCGCCATATCCCGGTGGTCATACGTGTCAGACGAGAACTTTAAAAACTAGGCAGGAATCACCATGACAAAGAAAACCCCTGTGGCGACCACACAGGCACCCGCCGCAATTGGCACCTATTCGCAAGCCATCAAAACAGGAAACACCGTCTATCTCTCTGGGCAAATCCCACTGGTGCCCGAAACAATGGCAATCATTACCGGTGATATCAAAGACATGATCCAACAAGTCTTTGACAACCTGAGCGCAGTGGCAAAAGCAGCGGGAGGCTCACTGGCGGACATTGTAAAACTTAACGTTTACTTAACCGATTTACAGCACTTTGCCTTGGTAAATGAAGTGATGGAGCAAAACTTTCAGGCACCTTTTCCTGCCCGTGCAGCCGTCGGTGTCGCAGAGCTACCGAAAGGTGTCCCCGTTGAAATCGATGCAATTATGGTCATTGATGACACACGCCTCCTTCCTTAGAAAATGTCCGAGGCTCAAGGCTTATCGGTTTGGGATGCCCCACTCACCCAGCTAAAAGGTGTCGGGCCCAAACTGGCCGAAAAACTGACCCGACTCAACCTGTTCACTCTGCAAGACATCCTCTTCCACCTACCTCATCGCTATCAGGACCGGACACGCATTGCGAGCATTGCGAACCTAACACCCGGAAGCGAGATCACTACAGAGGGTGTCATTCAATCGTCGCGCATCGTCTTTGGGCGGCGGCGCAGCTTAATATGTCAGATCAATGATCACTCAGGGCTCTTAACCCTCCGCTTCTTTCACTTTAGCCGAACCCAGAAAGACACCTTAAAACCCGGCGCAAAGCTCCGTTGCTTTGGTGAAGTCAGGCGAGGTGCAACAAGCCTGGAAATGATCCACCCAGAATACACCTTTGTGAGCCGAGAAAACCCACACTATGAGGCCGAGCAAAGCTATACCCCCATTTTTCCTAGCACTCAGGGCATCAGCCAATCACTCTTGCGCAATCTTGTACAGCAAGCGCTCAAGCTGCTGGAGCACCACCCACTGAGCAATTGGTTACCGATGAAACTACTGCCCCCCTTAATCAGCAGAGACCTTGTAACCTCTCTTAAATGGATACACTTCCCCCCCGCAGATATGCTTTTTGAGCAGTTGGACCCGGGCAAGAATCCCAATAGAAGACGCCTCGCCTTTGAGGAACTCATTGCACACCGGCTGGCAATACTTGAACGCCAGAAGACCTACCGGAGAGAAGCGGCATTCGCTTGCCCCAAAAATAACACGGCACTGAAGCAGCTTACCCAATCTCTGTCATTCTCACTGACATCGGCACAGCAGCGCGTGATTCACGAAATCAACAACGACCTGGCGGGCACGCAACCGATGCAACGATTGCTCCAAGGCGATGTCGGCTCAGGAAAAACCCTCGTAGCTGCCACCGCTATCCTGCAATGTATCAAAGCCGGCTACCAGGCTGCCTTAATGGTCCCAACAGAGATCCTCGCAGAGCAACATACCCAGTCTTTTACTCAATGGTTTGAACCGATGGGAATAAAAGTTGCCACCATCAGCGGGCAACTGCGTATGCGTGAACGCAATCAACGCACTCAGGATCTTCAGGAAGGTCAGATTGACTTGGTGATCGGAACCCATGCCCTGTTTCAAGCCGATGTTCACTTTAAGAAACTGGCCTTAATCGTGATTGATGAACAACACCGGTTTGGCGTAGATCAGCGTTTAGCCCTACGCCAAAAAGGCGGCCCATTGGGACAAACGCCGCACCAGTTGATCATGACAGCGACACCGATCCCTCGGACACTGGCTATGACACTTTACGCGGACTTGGACTGTTCAGTGATTGATGAGCTGCCTCCCGGTCGCCAAGCCATCAAAACCGTTGTAATGCCAGAAAGCCGTCGGGACGCTCTTATTACACGTATCCGGGAAGCTTTAACAGCCGGCACACAGGTTTATTGGGTCTGCACACTGATTGACGAATCCGAGGCTTTGCAATGCCAAACAGCAGAAAAAACTGCCGAGGTACTCCAGTCTGCTCTCCCAGGGTCCGCAGTTGGCTTGCTTCATGGGCGTATGAAGCCTGACGAAAAAGAAACCATTATGACTCGCTATAAGTCGGGTGATATCCAGTTACTGGTCGCCACCACAGTTATTGAAGTGGGGGTAAATGTTCCAAATGCCTCGCTGATGGTGATCGAAAACGCGGAACGTTTAGGGCTTTCACAGCTACACCAGTTGCGCGGACGGGTAGGCCGGGGCAATAAAAGCAGCAGCTGTGTGCTGCTTTACCAGGGGCCACTCACTCAAACAGCCAAAGAGCGGCTCGCCATCATGCGTGAAACCAATGATGGTTTTAAAATCGCGGAAAAAGACCTCGAAATAAGAGGCTCCGGTGAACTCATGGGCGTTAAGCAAACAGGTGTGATGCAATTTCGTATTGCGGACTTACGCATTGATGCTCATTTACTCGATGCGGTCCAGGCAACCGCAACACACCTTCAGGAAAACAGCCCGGACGCTATACAGCCTCTTATCCGCCGCTGGCTGAAACAAACAGAGGTTTATGTGCACGTCTAACGCGCTCTGTACCTTTTAAAAAAATAAATCCCTCCAGCAGCGACGAGCCCGGCAATCCCTCCATAAAGATGGGAGTCGACGGCAACTTTACCACCCACATTCGATTCAGAACCCGGCACAGGACCGTACCACTGTTCCCACACCAGCTTGGCAATGGTAACTGTCAGCAATAAGACGTGTGTTTTCGGGTAGCGCTTCAGCCCACCCAACGCGCCCGCTAGAATTAAACCATGCAATATGCCCGAAAATCCTACGTACCAATGAATATCCGGAGAAAAAAAATAAAGACCAAGACCCACGCCAAGCGCAGACAAAATCAGGATCAATATCCACTCCAGATCACGGTAGCTATCCCAAACTACCCAGTAAATCAGCCCTAATCCGAGCATATTCATCACAAAGTGGGACCAGCCCAAGTGAACAAAATTTCCTGTAAGCAACAACCATACGTGTCCTTCGGCGACACTTGCCCGGTCAAACCTAACGGCTTCTTCTAACCCGACCAGCTGCAATGCCAAACACAGTAATCCGACTAAAAAGGGTACTAAGTGGGGAATTTCCGTGGGTATTTTCGCCGTGTTCATTATGATTTAATTACCTTCAAGCGCGATTGTTCTCGCCAATTCTACATGGTTTGTCGCCAAGACAAGCGCACATCTCAAAACACATCAAAAATGATGATATAGTGGCTAAGATTGAACGTGGGCAGATCATTCTACGACGACACGACTCACAAGTACCGCAAAAATAATTCATTAAAAATTTTAATCATTTCAGGGGATAGTTATGACAGATATTTATTTTGAAGATCTCAATGTGGGCGATATTTTCAAATCACCTGGCAGGACCGTTACACAGGCTGACGTTGTCGCCTTCGCTGGCTTATCGGGTGACTATATGCCACTTCATACTGATATTGAGTATGGGAAAAGCACCATGTACGGCGAACCCATTGCACATGGTCTGCTCGGCCTGTCCATTGCCTCAGGTTTATTTACACGCACGGAGTTAGCCACAGGCTTTGTCAACACCGTAATGGCGTTACTCGGGCTCGAATGGAAATTTACAGGGCCCATCAAGTTTAATGACACGATCCACGTTTCTGTAAAAGTCATTGATAAGCGCGAGACCAGCAAACCTGACCGTGGCATCATCACACTGGAACGCAGCGTCATTAATCAACGCGGCGAAACCGTACAAATTGGCAAAACGCCTGTTATGATCAAGCGACGAACAGACTAAGTTCAAGCGCATGTGCCTCGGCGCAAAACAGCGAGAGGCACACTTAGCGTTTTTGAATGGAAGAGTGCCGATAGCGCATGGTTGCCTCAGCAACCGCCACCAAATTATTGCGATCATCAAACAGTTCGGCTACAGACATAAAAATACTCTTCCCACCGCCCCGCTTACGGCCAATTGCGGAAACGCGCCCATGCGTAACAGCAGCAATGAAATTAGTGTTCATTGCCAATGTCATGGCCGCTTTTCTTGCCTCCAGTGTCGGCGCATAACAGCCCGACAATGTGGCTGCCGTATCAAGCACAGACATCAAAACACCCCCGTGCACCATGCCTGCCGGATTAAGATGATGGTCCTCAATATCCAGACTGATAATGACACGTTCGGGCAACCAGGACTCCAGCTCAAGCCCCATATGCTGGCTGAATTTTTGTTCAAACCGTGGACGGTACAATTCGGCAATATCAGGCGAGGCTGCCACAAGACACTCCTTTATTATTGACGCACAACCCCGCTCGGAGCTGTGCGTTATTGGCCACTACAATGCAGCTTCAGTCCCTAAAATATTGGTAATCTGGGAAGATAAAACACCCCCATTACCATGACATAACGCAATTTCAGCACCTTCCACCTGGCGCTCACCACACTCACCCCGCAGCTGTCGGATAGCCTCAACCAATGTGAACATACCGTACATTCCTGGGTGAACACAGGAGAGTCCTCCGCCATTGGTGTTGACAGGAAGGCTGCCTCCGGGCGCAATCGCGCCGCTCTCCACAAAAGCACCGCCCTCTCCTTTTTTGACAAAGCCCAGATCCTCCAGAAACATAATGGTATTGATTGTGAATGCATCATAAAGTTGAACCACATCAATATCTTTATGAGCCACACCTGCCATTTCCATTGCGCGAGGGCCCGAGTCAGCCGCAGCCGACTCCGCAAGATCAGGCATCGCAAGAATATTCATGTGCCAGGTTGCCGCCGCACCGCCGAGCAAATACACCGGCTTTTTCGGCAGGTCCTTAGCTCGCTCTGCAGAAACCATCACCAAGGCAGCGCCACCGTCTGTCACCAGACAACAATCGCGGACACTTAACGGGCTGGATACCATCCGCGAGGCCAGAACGTCTTCGATGGTTAATGGATCTCGCATAAAGGCATCCGGATTCATTTCAGCCCACTTACGCGCAGCGACTGCAACATGAGCGAGCTGCTCACGAGTTGTGCCATATTCATGCATATGGCGCGAAGCGGCTAACGCATAGGACGTAGCTGGAAACAGCGGTTTGTAATCAGCCTCATAAGTGAATGGTTTAACGGAAGAAACGAGTTTACCCGATGCAGAACGTTGATTACTGCCATAGAAAATCAACGCGGTATCACATAGACCTTCTTTAATTGCCATTGCAGCCATTAAGGTGTGCGACAAAAAGGTAGAACCACCTGTCCGGTTATTATCGGTAAACTTGGGTTTAATCCCCATCATTTCCGCCAGTAGTAAACCCGACAGAGGGCTACAATCGCCCGGTAGAGCGCCAAACACAGCATCCACATCTTGTGTTGTTAATCCCGCTTCCGCCAGCGCTTTGTAGCTTGCTTGCAGTGCAATATCTTCAGATGACATGCCAGGTGCTTCGCCTAAGCCCGCCAGTGCAGCCCCCACAAATGCGGCTGCGCCACGAATTGTATTCGCCATTTTTACACTCCCTACACCTGATCAAAAACAACCATTGGCTTCTCGCCAGTGGTATCTACCCGAGCTTTAACGCTCATGCCAATCTTGACTGCATTGTGATCAACACCTTCCACTCGGCTCATCATCCGCGGCCCTTCCTCAAGATCTACAAGCACCACGTTATACGGGCCGCCTTTTTCTGCCCGCCGATTAATGACGCTCACCGCATAAACGACGCCCCGTCCCGAAGGCTCCACCCAGGCCATGTCGTAGCTGCCACAATGTGAACAAAGTGCCCGTGGATAATAAACATGGCCCTGGCAGGCATTACAGCGCTGAATACAAAATTGACCTTTTTGCAAATACTCCTGATAAACTTTATCTGGACCGGGCTGAGTGAAAACCGGTTCATTTGCTTCTGACATCTCTATTTCTCCCAACAAGAATCGTGGTTAACCCGGCAGCTGCAATACAGCCTTCGCCAAAATATTTCTCTGAATTTCATTCGTCCCGCCATAAATAGACGCTGGACGGGAAGAAAAACTTTGATTCGCTGGGTGTACACTACCGCCATCGCTTAAACTGACCGGCGCATCGAGAACACTCGCTTCACCGCCCACTTCAACCAGCATATCTGTCACTCGTTGTGCCGCTTCGGTGATCCAGATTTTGAGCATTGAAACTTCCGGGCCTAGTTCATCACCACGGCGTAAAACCTCTGCGAAGCGGATGAACGCCGCATCCAGATCATCAACATCGAGTGTTAACTCGGTATAACGGGCTTTGAAGACAGGGTCATCAAACAGGCCGTTATCCATGGCCAGCTGCTTCACCAGCTTAAGTGGGAAGCGTGCAATTTTAGGAGCACCAATCGTGATGCGCTCAGCCCCCAAGAGGGACTTGGCCATGGTCCAACCTTGATTGATTTTACCCACGATGTTTTCTTTGGGTACTTTGACATTATCAAAAAAGACTTCGCAAAATTCCGAATTGCCGGTGAGATTTTTAATTTTTTTAATGGTGATGCCCGGCGATTTCATATCAGCCAGCAAGAAGCTGATACCTTCCTGCTTCTTAACATCTTTATTGGTGCGAACGAGTAAGAAAATCATATCGGCATCGTGTGCATAAGATGTCCAGATTTTCTGCCCATTCACAACAAAGTGATCTCCTTCCAGTACGGCCGCCGTGCGCAAACCCGCCAGATCAGACCCTGCGCCTGGCTCTGAGTAACCCTGACACCAACGAATCTCACAAGACAGAATTTTCGGCAAATAAAAGGCCTTCTGTTCCTCGGTCCCGTAGCGGATTAATAAGTGCCCCAACATGGTGATACCCATATTGGGCGCACTGTTAACACCATAATTATCGAATTCTTCCTGAAAAACGAGTTGCTCATAGGGCGGCAAGCCCATGCCCCCGTATTCCTTTGGCCAGCTGGGTGCAGCCCACCCTTTTTCGTACAGTTTAAGCTGCCAGTCGTGCGTTTCCTTCAGGCTCAACCGGTGTGCTGGGAAACGCCACTTTTCAGGGAAGTTGGCCTTAAGAAACTCGCGTACTTCATTACGAAATGCTTGTTCGTTCACGTAATCACCTCTCTTCAAAGATAGCGTTAAGCTGCGTTCGTCAATTCACCATAACGCGTACGGTGAAATGTGGCTTGACCCAGCCAAGCCGCCAATACCATTGCCTTTTTGAGATACAAACCAATATTGCACTCATCCGTGTAACCGATTCCGCCGTGCATCTGGATACAGCTTTTGGTGACTTGCAGGGCGGCATCAGAACATCGCGCTTTTACTTGGCTAGCGGCCTTGGCACGCGCAGCAGTATCTTCTGTTTCATCAAACGTTTTAGCCGCCTGAATTAAAACAGATCGGGACAACTCCACCAGGATAAAAGTATCTACTGCTCGGTGCTGAAGGGCCTGAAAACTACCAATCGGCCGACCAAATTGTTCACGCTGCTTAATGTAATCCACAGTAATTTCAAGAGCACGCGCCATAACCCCGAAAAGCTCTGCGCTCACAGCGAGGCGGGATTCTTCGATGACTCTTTCCAGGGTGGCCACCCCCGCTGTGGCAATCACGCGGTCCTTAGCAACCACCACATTGTTTAACGATAATGTGCCAAAAAAACCACCATCAACCCGTTCGTTAAACTCAACAGAAACACCTTCAGCCTCTTTATTGACCAGAAGCAAGATCGTTCTCCCTCCCGCTTTCGCTGAAATGACAAATGCATCCGCACCTCCCGCGGAGGGAATAAACAACTTTTTACCGGAAACAACATACCCGTCATCTGTCTCCTTCGCGGTGACTGCTTCTGCTTCTAAACTCATTGAGGCGATGTTTTCTTGCCAGGCAACGGCCACTTTCCATTCACCCGCTGCCAGCTTTGGCAAGTATTCCGACTTGCAGACATCGTTTTCACCGTGAAGCAGCGCTCCGGCCCCCATAACCGCTGTCGAAACCAGGGGCTCTGGCGATAAAAAACGTCCGGACTGCTCCAGCAGATGGATAATCTCGCTGAACTTCAGATTCATACCGTCGTATTCTTCAGGCAACATGAGTCCCAGCCATCCAAGCTCAGCCATGGATTGCCAACGCTCATCACGATAGCCCGGCTGCTGGCCTCGCTGCGCTCGTATACCTTTTAAATCACCATCATCACTAAAAAATGATGCCGCACTGTCGCGGATCATTTGTTGTTCTTCAGTTAGTCGATCAATACGGGATTGTAGGTCTAACACGTTGAACTCCTCGTAAATTAAAATTCGCCACGAAATTACCTGAGCCATTCTTCATGAAGGCATGGGCAACAAGGTTAATATCTAAAAATCGCCGGGAAATCCCTTAAAACTTATTATTAATGCCGGCTTCTAGCTGAGCCAGTTTGATTTCTTTTTAACTTGCACAACAGTATTCTAAGCGGGCTAAATAGTCAATTGGGCCAAATCAAATAAGGTCCTACCATTAGCTTGTCGGTGATAGAGCGGGCAAACCCAGCCAGCGCCCTGACCGGGCGAAATCAAATAGTGTTTGATTTATAGGCTTGTTGCGATTATATTTACGCGTTGACTTTATACGATATGATACCCATAGGATTTTAGGAGACAGGCACCTTGGCCAACTCACCTCAAGCGAAAAAACGCGCCCGGCAGGGAGAAAACCGCCGTCAACACAATGCCAGCATGCGTTCAAGCATGCGTACAGCTGTGAAGAAAGTGATGTATGCAATCGAGGCTGGCAACAAAGAAAAAGCAGCTGAGGCCTATCAAGAAGCGGTACCCGCGTTAGATAGCATGGCTCGCAAAGGCCTGATCCATAAGAACAAAGCAGGTAGGCAAAAAAAGCGCATGAATGCGCAAATTAAAGCGCTATAATTAAACTTGTTGCTTTCAAAAGCGCCATAAAAAGGCCAGCCCCTCGCTGGCCTTTTTGCGTTATTCTGTTTAGCATTTTTAAAATAAGCCAAAACCTTTAACCTGTAAGCGAGCCAATGATCTCTCCTCCTAAGTTACCCACTTTCTATATCCCTCACGGAGCGGGACCCTGCTTTTTTATGGACTGGAGCTTAGGCGCACCAGACACTTGGGACCACATGGCACAGTGGTTAAGTGTGGGTTTGCCAAAAGCCGTCGGGATAAAACCAAAGGCTTTAGTTGTATTCTCTGCGCACTGGGAATGCAAAGCTATCCGGATTAACGGACATGCAACTCCTTCGCTTATTTACGATTACTACGGCTTTCCCGAGCAGACTTACTTGATTACTTATCCTGCACCCGGAGAGCCCGGCCTCGCTCAAGAGATCCAAAGTTTATTGATACAAGCTGGTATTACGGCTTCAATCGATGATACGCACGGCCTTGATCACGGCGTTTTCATCCCCTTAAAATTGAGCTACCCCCAAGCAGATATTCCTATTGTTCAGGTCTCCCTTAAGGAAGGACTGGATCCAGAAACGCACTTTCAACTGGGGCGAGCCCTTGAATCATTACGAGGAAAAGGTGTCTTAATCATTGGCAGTGGCATGAGCTACCACAATATGCAAATGCTGATGCAATCACCTAAAAAGAATGATATCTCAGATCGTTTTGATGAGTGGCTTACTGAAACGTGTACGGCATCACCCGACGCCCGGCAAAAACAATTAATGGCTTGGGAGTCAGCACCTTTTGCACGACAGGCGCACCCACGGGAAGAACACTTACTGCCACTGATGGTTGCCGCGGGTGCGGCCAGCGAAGAACCCGGTTATTGTATTTTTACAGACCGCGTGATGGGCGCAACCGTTTCAGCGTATCAATTTGGAGAGACACTCGACCTGGATTCACTCGATTGAACTTCGCTTTATATCCTACCTTTTAAAGCCACTAGCTTCGTTCACTAAGCAGCTTCGACACCTTGGAAGCTCCCAAGGCTGTAAAATCAAGACATACTTTCAAACCCGGCTCATTATCACCTAAGATTAATTTCGCTTTATGCGCACCGGCAATGGCTTTGACAAGACTCAAACCCAATCCGTTACCGGCACTACTGCGCGCACCTTCAAGCCGTACCATTCTCTCCAGCACCCGGTCACGGTCGGCCGCAGGAATACCCGGACCAGTATCAGTAACGCACAGCTGAATAGTGCTCCCCTTTTTTAGTACACTCAAACTCACACAGCCATTCAATGGCGTATATTTAATCGCATTATCGAGTAAATTGCTGATTGCTTGAGCAATGAGCCGCTTATTCCCCCATACTCGGCAACCCTCATCACACTGCCAGGTGAATTGAAGTAACTGTTCCTCTGCAGCAGCCTCGTAGAGTTCGGCCAGGTCATTCGCCACCTCATCCAACGCCACTTCAGACCAATCAATTTCATCAATACCCGACTCAACACGCGCAATATTTAATAGCGCATTAAACGTCGCGATCAACTCCTCAGCATCTCCGATCGCACTCTGCATAACCGAACGGTACTCTTCGGTATCGCGCCCATCCAGCAACGTGACTTCCAGCCGGTTCCGTAAACGATTCAAGGGGCTGCGCAAATCGTGTGCAATGTTGTCTGTTACTTGCCGCATGCCATCCATCAACTGCTCGATGCGACCAAGCATTAAGTTCAGCTTACTGGATAACTCATCAAACTCATCCTGCCGACTATGGACAACAAGCCGCTGGGATAAGTCTCCATCAATGATATTACCCGCTGTTGAACTGATCACATCGATTCGGCGCAATACGTTATAACCAAAAAACACTCCGATACAAAGTGCAAAAAGCAGAATCAGGCCCGTTGCGACAACCGCTGCCGAAGAAATATGGCGTAACAACTCTTTTTCGGTCGAGATGTCATGCGCAATCAATAAAGTATAACCATTGGTTAAATTAGAAACGATGACCCGCATGGGCCGTTTGGCACCGGCATCCCCCGGCAGTTCGACCAAATCATCGAGCCTGAGTGAGAAAAACCGTGGCTCTGTCGAGGCCGGCCACTCCCAACGAGAAGCTGGCCCAAACAGTTGGCTGTTATCAGGTCCGGATAATAGATAGAGATTGGACCCACCCCTGTCTTCAACGTTACGTTGCTGGAGGGTCGTTAATAACGCTGGCAACGCCCGGGTGCGGTAGAGTTTGATTAAGACATCAGACTCTAGCCGCAAGCGGTTGTCTATTTGAGTCGTGACGTGGTCATCTGTTGTCCAGTAAACATAATAAAGCGACCCGGCCGAAAAGAGACTGAATGCCAAGGTTAGCAACAGAGAGAGGCGAAAAGCCGTGGTATTGCGTAAGCGTGAGAGTTTCATACCTACTCACACGATAACAGGTTACTCATCCCTTGCGCCAAGCGTATAGCCTGCACCACGTACAGTATGCAAAAGCGAATGGTCGAATTCTTTATCAATCTTGCCACGCAGGCGACTGATCTGCACATCAATCAAATTGGTTTGTGGATCAAATTGATAGTCCCACACGTTTTCCAGCAGCATTTTCCGCGTCACAATTTGCCCTGCATTGCGCATTAAATACTCCAGCAGGCGAAACTCTCTGGGCTGTAAATGAATGTTAACGCCATCGCGCGTAACTTTACGCTTGAGCTGGTCCAACAGCAGGCCATCAACCTTTAGAATATTGCCATCTTGCTCGGTCTTTGCGCGACGAACCAAGGCTTGAATGCGTGCCGTCAATTCACTGAATGAATAGGGTTTCGTGAGGTAATCATCCCCACCAGCAGACAAGCCCTTCACCCGCTCGTCAACCTGGTCAAGTGCACTGAGGATAAGTGCTGGCGTGTTAATACGCTGAGCGCGCAGGTTGGATATCACCGTTAAACCATCCAGTTTCGGCAGCATGCGGTCAACAATGAGCACATCGTATTTCTTGCTTTCCGCCTCTGATAAACCGGCTTCACCGTCTGCCGCGTGAGTGACTTGATATCCACTTTCACTCAATCCTTTGCTCAGATATTCGGCTGCGTCTAAGTCGTCTTCAATAATCAGTATGTTCATAAGCTGAATAGTATTGATTTATACAAAAAATAATATGAGCATCTTGTAATGCAATATAAAACGCCGTTTGAAGTCGTAATCCGTATCCTTATATCGTGAATAGGGTCACCTTTTACTCAATTAAAGTCTAACGAAGGAGTTCGTTCATGCCAAACAACCAATGCGACAAGCAACTATGCGCAAAAGCCGTCCCGAGGCTGATTGACGGGTGGGGCCGCGCCTACCTGCTGACCACACTGATCATGATCGGCGCGCTGCTTGCGATACAGGCTGAAGCCCGTAGCTTACCCAATTACGTGGATCTCGTTGCAGAAAATGCACCGGCCGTCGTTAATATCACCTCCATCCGGAAACAAGAGCAAACAGCAGTACCTGATATACCGGACCACGAGCAATTACCCGATTTTTTTAAATACTTTTTCAGAAATTATCCGTACCAGCAGCGCCAGCCGACACAATCCTTTGGCTCTGGGTTCATCATTTCGGGCGATGGATATATCGTAACGAACGCACATGTCGTGGGCGAGGCCGACGAAGTTAGAGTGCGGTTAAATGACCGGCGCGAAATGATGGCCAGTGTTGTCGGACAGGATGTCCGAACAGACATTGCGCTTCTTAAAGTTGCCGCTAAAAATCTGCCAGCTGTCAAACTAGGCAGCACACAAAACCTTAAAGTCGGCCAGTGGGTACTTGCTATTGGCTCCCCATTTGGCTTTGACCATTCGGCCACCCAAGGCATCATCAGTGCGCTCTCCCGAAGCTTACCTGATGGCAACTATGTGCCTTTTATTCAAACCGATGTCGCCGTCAACCCAGGTAATTCGGGTGGCCCGTTGTTCAATACAGACGGCGAGGTTATTGGCGTTAACTCTCAGATCTACACACGCTCAGGTGGGTTTATGGGCCTTTCCTTCGCCATCCCCATTGATGTGGTCAAAAATGTTACTGACCAACTCAAAGAAAACGGCCGAGTCACGCGTGGCTGGTTAGGGGTATACATTCAAGACATGGACCAGGCGTTGGCTGAGTCCTTCGGCTTGAAACGCCCACGGGGCGCGCTTGTTTCTCAAGTTTCACCCAATAGTCCTGCTGAAAAGGCTGACCTTCAGGCCGGGGATGTCATTCTGCAATTCAATGACAAAGAGATCATTCGCTCAGGTGACTTACCACCCGCTGTAGGCGCGGTACCCGCTGGGGAAACCGCCACACTCAGTATTCTTCGCGATGGCAAAAATCTGGAGGTTAAAGTCAAAATAGGTGAATTACCCGATGACAGGGCTCCAAAGCCGAAAGCTAAGGCTAAAGATGAAAACTCGAGACTGGGTGTCACAGCAACCGACCTTACTGATGAGCAGCGCAAAGAGCTTGATATCAGTGGCGGGCGCGGAGTGGTTGTCACACAAGTGGAGCCGGGCAGTGCTGCCGATCAGGCCGGTATTGAGATCGGCGATGTCATCTTGACGTTTAATAAAGAGAACGTGAAGAGTGTAAAGCAGTTGCAAGAACAAATTCAGGGAGCCCCTGTGGATAAGCCTATCCAAGTACTTATCAATCGCGAGGGCCAGGCTCGCTTTCTGGTCGTAAAACTAAAAGGCCAATAACTCTGACTCGCCCCGTCTTTCAATACTGGAGTTGAAGACGGGGCACTCACACACAGATATTCCGTTTTAAAAGCCTATGCCGATTTAGGAAGTCTGTGTTGTTGAGATTGAAGAAACTGTTCAGCGCCCTCTTTGCCCATATATTTTTTGAGAATGCGTGGATCCGTTCGTGTCAGCTCAACCAGAATCAAACCATCCAGACAATCGTTAAATTTATCGTCACGATTGAATCCCAGCATACGGCCACCAAGCTTTATGTACTGCTTAAGCAAGATTGGCACGCCTTTGTCGTCATCTTCAACAAAAGAAATCAGTTCCGACACTTCCTCTAAAGAAGACAGTGCGTCCACCCCAGTGTGCCGAAATACCGGTTTCCAACGGGCTTTTCGGTATGGGCGGCGGGCTCGTACCTGGGTGGCCCAACTGGCATCAAAAAGGTTGGCGCGTAAAAAATCCACCAGTAACTGCTGGGAAAAACTGGTGTAATCCCCACTGATGCTCACCGGCCCAAATAAGGTGACATACTTTGGATTCGCCACAACGAACTGCCCAATGCCTTTCCAAAGCAGGAGCAAAGGGGAAAAGCTGCGCTGATATTCTGGGCGAATAAATGATCGTCCAAGCTCAATGGCTGGCGACAAAGTTTCAAGAAAACGTCGTGAATACTTAAACAAAGAATACGTGTAAAAACCTCGCTTTCCCGATTGGGGCAGTATTTCATCCACCAACCCAAGCCGGTAAGCACCGACGATTTCGGACTGTTTTCGGTTCCAGATAAAAAGATGTAGGTATGAGAGGTCAAACTCATCCAGGTCAAGCGCTTTTCCAGTGCCTTCACCCACAAGGCGAAAAGTTACTTCGCGCAGCCGCCCAATTTCTTTGAGTACCCAAGGAATGTTTTGGGCCGATGCACAGTAAACCGCCAGGTCACCCGACTCCGAATAACACGCATCCTTAGGCAAGGCATCCACCTCGGCTTCTAACAACGAAGCAGGTACGGCTTCTGCAATATCCTTCCAGGCGACTTCTGCATCAACCGGCTTCATCGGCGCTTTGATTTTGCGATTGATCGATTCTTTTGTAGATTGCCCGCGATTCTGGCCTAACATCTCACACTTGAGTCGCAATGTTCGCAACATATCCTCGTCGGATTTACAGCTCTTAAGTTTTTCGTAGCGAACAGCCTGGCCAATCTGGACATCAATCTGACGATGGCTTTTATTCAAAAGCTCCCTGGGCAACATTAAGGTACGAATGCGGGGATGGAGCTTCCCAAGCAGATGAAAAGCTAAACTATTGCGCCCGGAAAAATGAACAGGCACAACAGGCGCCTGGGTATGGCGCACCAAGCTGGCCACAATACGGTTCCAGTTCCCTTCATGGATGCCCAGCGGCTTACCTTTCAGCTGCGCCACATCGCCGGCAGGAAAAATGACCAGTAAACCGTCCGACTTCAACCAACGCAGGGCTTCTCGTACCGGCTGAAGGTTGCCCTGAATGGATGTCTTACGCGCATAAGGGTCTACCCCCAGAAACAGCTCAGACAACTCAGGCAGACGCTGTAAAAAACCATTTGCCATGATCTTTACGTCCTTACGTCGCTGCAGCAACATATGCGCCATGATGACACCTTCCACGGCCCCAAAAGGGTGGTTTGCGACGATCACCGTCGCCCCCGATGCCGGCACCAGATTCAAATTTCCTGCACCAACCTGATAGCAAATATCAAGCCGTTTCAAGGTAACGTCAGAAAACTCCCAGGCCGATTCACTGGACTGTAAGTTTTGATAGTAGTGCCCGAGTCTCCGTAAACCGGATACAGCCTCTAAGCTTCGGAAAAAGGTTTTTTCAACCAAGCCCGCATGATGAGGGATAAAGTCATCCAGACTAAAAGGTGAAGAGGTACGTTCGGCCATAATAATCCTACACAAACTCTAATCTGGGAAAGATTAGGTGTCTAAAATGTCAGGATGACTAAGATTCAGTGACGTTTATATGACAATAGATCACGAAACGAGCCGAACCAAATTTTTTTACTTGCCGACGTTTCGCATCCAGAATGTTGGAAATGATGATGTCTTCGGCAACGTGTCAAGCACGCTTGGAGACAAATGCGCCGCCATTGAATCACCAACCTCGTCAACCGGACCTAAAATAACCGGTGTGATCCGATTGGACAGCGCCAAACCCTCAGCAACATCCGCATGTACTCGCAAGTAATTGCGCGTGTAGCCTGAAAACCGCTGCATGCCATCAGCGAGTGGCTTACCCTGCCCCTCCCACAACACCTCACACGATTGCCCGACAAAACGTTCCAATACCTCACGCTTACTCTCGCGCGCCACATCATGCAGCTGCTGACTCCGCAAACGTTTGACATCACCTGAAACCTGATTCGGAAACGAGGCCGCCTTGGTGCCTTCACGCGGCGAGAAAGAAAAAATGTGAATATGCCCAAAGTTCATCTGCTCAACAAATGTCAACGTCTCTTGCCAATCAAATGCGGTCTCTCCCGGAAACCCTGCGATGATATCCGTGGTGACATTAAAGTCCGGCACGACCAACCTTGCCTGGCGGACCAGCTCCGCAAAATCCTGGGTTAAACAGCGACGGGCCATCTGCCGCAAAATACGATCCGAACCACTTTGTAGAGGCAAATGCATATGCGGCATCAAACGAGGGTTGGAAAACAGCTCAAAAAAATTGAGTGGCAAGTCCCAGGGCTCCACTGATGCAAAGCGCAAGCGCGGCAAATCCGTTTCTTCCAGAATGTGTTGAACCAGCTGATACAGATTGGCGCCAAGATCACTCCCGTACCCCCCCACATGAACACCTGTTAAAACAGCTTCCTGCACACCGCTGTCAACCAGCTGATTCACTTCATCAACAATATCCTGAACCGTACGGCTGCGCTCCTCTCCCCGCGCGACCGTCACAATACAGTAAGTGCAATGGTGCCGGCAGCCATCTTGAATTTTCACAAAAGCACGCTGACGGCCACGTTCGAACAACGGCATCACCGGAACATCAGCCTCAATGCCGTCATACCCCTCTGGCGCCGCAATATCCAGAGCATGCGCAGTGATTTCAGCTAAACGGTCTTTATGCTGATTGGAGACCACCAGATCAACCTCAAGCTGAGCGGCCGCTTCCTTCTCATCCAGCGTTGCATAGCAGCCGCTAATCACCATTTTTGCCTGCGGATTTGAACGTTTCATACGGCGCACATATTGACGCGAGGAACGCACAGCCTGCTGGGTGACCGCGCAACTGTTAAAGACAACAAGATCTGCTTGCTCCGGGCCCGCTACCAACTGGTGGCCCTGCTCGCGAAATTGCCTGCTCCAGTTTTCAAGTTCGGCTTCATTCAGCCGACAACCAATTGCTGTTAAATGAACGTTCAAAATACGACCTTCAAAGCGGTATTAATAGGCGGGCCATTTTAGCAGAATCTGCCTGAGCGACCGAGCAACCCCCACAAGCATGATGTACACTCAACGGTTATGAGTGAATCGACGACTACAAAAACCATTGCTCTGGCATTGACCGGTGCATCCGGCATGCAATACGCCTTGCGCTTACTTGAATGTTTGCTTGATACCCAGTGCACGGTTTACCTTCTTATTTCAAAGCCCGCGCGCATTGTCCTGAAAATGGACATGGATATTTCTCTGCCCGCTCGAGCCGATGCCGCCCAGACTTATTTTTGCAAGCGATTGAATGCTAACCCCAAACAGTTGCGCGTTTTTGGGCAAGATGAGTGGACCGCACCGGTAGCCAGTGGCTCCGCAGCACCGGACTCGCTCGTTGTTTGCCCGTGCACGACAGGAACGCTATCGGCCATTGCCAGCGGGAATTGCAACAGCCTGATCGAACGTGCCGCGGATGTGGTATTGAAAGAGAGAAAACAGCTGATCGTGATGCCAAGGGAAATGCCTCTGTCCGCCATTCACCTGGAAAACATGCTCAAACTAGCGCGTATGGGGGCCGTTATCATGCCCCCCAACCCTGGCTTTTACAACAAACCCGAAACGCTTGACGATATCATCGATTTTGTCGTTGCCCGCATTCTGGATCAGCTGGGCATCAAACAATCACTAGCTCCCGCCTGGGGGCTGGAGCACTGACGCCGTCCTTGAGTACTATGACTTTATAAGCACCGCCTTTACGAAGCCATGGAGCGGCGCTTCTCTGCGAGTTTTTTCTCCCACTCGTAGGCCGTCTTCACAATCACTTCAAGATCATCATACTGTGGTGTCCAGTCCAGAATACGGTGAATACGGTCGACCGAAGCTACCAGCGACGGAGGGTCTCCTGCCCGGCGGGGCTCTTCTCTCACGGGGAAGTTAACGCTTGTGACGCGCTTGGTTGTTTCGATCACTTCACGCACACTGTATCCATGCCCATAACCGCAATTCATCACTTGAGACTCTCCACCCTTGCGCAAGTAGTCAAGGCTTTTGACATGCGCATCCGCGAGGTCAGAAACGTGGATATAATCACGCACACCCGTACCATCATGTGTAGGGTAGTCTGTACCAAAGATCGACAAGTGCGAACGCTTACCCACGGCTGCTTCACACGCCACTTTAACCAGCAGCGTCGCTTTTAACGTGGACTGCCCAATCTTGCCTTCCGGATCACAGCCCGCCACATTGAAATATCTCAATACAACACTGCGCAAGTCGCTAGCTGCAGACAAGTCCTTGAGCATAAACTCCGACATCAATTTTGACATCCCATACGGGTTAATAGGCTGTAATGTCGCCGACTCCGTAGCCAAGCCACCATCAGGAATGCCGTAAACGGCTGCCGTTGACGAAAAAATAAAGTGTTTGACCCCACCACGCTGACAGCACTCCAGCAGGCTGCGGGTGCTGCAAGTGTTATTACCATAGTATTTCAGCGGATCAGAAACCGACTCAGGCACAATGGTATGCGCGGCAAAATGCATGACTGTGTCAATATTGTGCTCACTGATCAAGCGGTCTACCAACGCTTGATCCCCAGTTTTACCGACCACCAGCTCGCCATACAGAACGGATTCTTCAAACCCGGTCGACAAGTCATCCAAAACAACGACTTTTTCGCCAGCTTCGCCGAGTTGCTTCACAACATGGCTGCCAATGTAACCAGCACCGCCTGTGACTAAAATTGTCTTTGCTGTCATCCTTATTTCTACCTTTTCCTAGGGTTATCGAAGATAAGCCGCACACATACTAAAAAATCTCTTGGTGTTTTTTTGTTGCCCAGGTAGGACTTTAGCTAAATTCTCGGAAAAGGTGAGTATCTTGCCTAAGCCATCACAGACTCAAATAAAAAACGTACAGGCGTCAACGCTGCTGTGGCGCACCAAAAACCGACCAGGCGGCTGCGTCCGGCGCAGGCACACCGGCGGCTAATTGCGGATCGGCCTGTAACGCCCCGGCAGTCAACGATAAAGGCAAGACGCCTGCCCAAACAGGCAAGGCATAATCCTCTTCATCGTCAACCGGCGGACCACTGCGTACTTTGACAGATACTTCCTTCAGGTCAAAGCCAATCACACTCGTCCGCGCCAGCTCTTTTTTATTCGGCACCCGAACAGCTCGTACCCGACCGGGATCAACTTTAGTGATCATCCGGTCAAGCAGATCTACCTTTTCTTCCACCTGATCAATCCTCTGCCCCTCACCAAACACAACCACCGAGCGATAGTTCACGGAATGATGAAACGCTGAACGAGCCAATACCAAACCATCCAGTAATGTGATGCTGATACAGACTTTACCACCGTCTGCAACCTGACCAGGCATATGCCCGCCTTTGGCTCCGTGGATATAGACAGAGTCCCTCACTCGCCAGGGGAAAGTAGGAATCACATATGGCTGACCTTTCACTGTGAATCCAACATGACACACCATCGCCTCATCAATAATCTGATAAGCCAACGCTCTATCGTAGCTGGCGCGGTTGGCACCCCGCTTGATCCGTGTTTTTTCTGTAATGGGAAATGTTTTTTGCAACATCGGGCAACCTCTCAGTGAACGAAGACATTTCAAGAATTTCAGGTGACTTCGGTGTAGCATAATGTCTAAAATGGACTCTTAAAAAGAGCCATTTCTTTTTTTTAATAGGTGCCAATTTGAAGCTGCCACTGAGCAACATCCACACGATCACCCTGAAGGCGGACAAACGCGACCCTCTCCACAAACAGCTTTACGAAGCCGTGCGCGAAGCAATATTGAACGGCAAATTCCCTGCCGGCGCACAGCTCCCTTCGAGCCGCATTTTTGCCCAAACACTCGCTGTTTCGAGAAACACCGTGGTATCCGCATTCGATCAACTACAGGCAGAAGGCTATATTGAACGCCGCGTGGGCGCAGGCAGCTTTGTCGCCAGCACGACCCCTGAGTCCCAATTACACGCACGTCGCACAAAGCCGTTACCCACACTCACGATGACCAGCCGTTTGTCTCGGCGAGGTCAACGCCTTGCAGGCAGTCCTCCCCGACAAGCAGGGGAGGCCTTCAACGCGTTCGCCCCCGGTATTCCCGAACTCAAACAATTTCCCCGCCAAGTGTGGGCGCGGCTGTTGTCTCGCCATGCTCGAGACACCCGCTTGCTGTCCTACTCTGCACCCGCAGGTTACGCACCGCTCAGGGAAACGCTTGCCGACTATTTACGAGCTTGTCGGGCAGTTCAGTGCACAACAGAACAAGTACTCATCACCTGTGGCGCACAGCAAGCCCTTGACCTCTGTAGCCGCCTTTTAATCGACGAAGGCGACCCGGTGTGGATTGAGGAGCCGGGTTACCCCGGAGCCCGTGGTGCGTTGCTTGCTGCCGGTGCCGAGCTGATACCGGTGCCGGTCGACCATGATGGCCTCTGCATTGATGCTATTCGAGATCGCGTACCCAAGCCTCGGTTGATTTATATCTCACCGTCTCACCAATACCCCTCCGGCACCACACTATCGCTCCAGCGACGCTTACAGTTGCTGGACTTTGCACATCAGGAACAGGCATGGATTATCGAAGACGACTACGACAGTGAATTCCGTTACCACGGTCGGCCGCTCGCTTCTATTCAGGGACTCGCCTCCAATGCAAACGTCATTTACATCGGTACCCTGTCCAAGGTATTAGTGCCCGCCATAAGACTGGGTTACATGGTGGCGCCTAAAAATCTCATAGCGGCCTTTGAAAAGGCGCGCTCCTTTGTCGATACCCACCCGCCCACCGTCACACAAGCGGCCTTGGACGATTTTATACGTGAGGGCTATTTTGCTTCCCACATCCGTCGTATGCGGAACCTCTACGCCACTCGACAAGAGATACTCTCTCACACGCTCAATCAACACTTACACGAAATATTGACACACACACCTCGGGAGACGGGGATGCACTTAACGGCGTATGCCAAAACAGCCCTTGATGACCAGGCCATTGCCGCACAGGCTGCGCAAACAGGCTTACAGCTTCGCCCCCTATCCTCTTACTTCATTGGCCCGAATCAACAATCAGGATTTGTGTTGGGTTACGCTGGTTTCGACAAAAATGAGCTGATTGCCGGCGTGGAACAATTACGCCAACTGTTAAGCTGAGACCGGCTCATTGAACTCTTTCACAGTAGTTCCCTCTAACTGGGCATGTATGACTTACTCGCTTTATTACTCCAGCCCAAGCGGTTTCTGCTTACAGCCACGGCGTTCGCACTCGCTTTCGTGACCTTTCCGTCGGCAGACGCAAAGCCATTCACGTTTTCAAACGACCAACAAACTACCACACTCATCGAACTCTTCACCTCTGAGGGCTGCAGCAGCTGTCCACCCGCAGATAGATGGTTAAGACAATTCACGGATCACCCAGGGCTATGGAAAACGGTTATCCCGATCGCGTTTCATGTCGATTACTGGAACAGCCTCGGATGGCAAGACCGCTTCTCATCACACGCTTTTTCTGAGCGGCAACGGCGCTATCGCAGACATGGCAACATTACCGCCGTTTATACGCCGGGCTTCGTTGTCGACGGGAAAGAATGGGTCGGATGGTTTCAGCAACGCGATATACACCCGGCCAGTCACACACGTGGCTTGCTGACCGTCAACGTCGAACACGACCAAGCCACTGTCAGCTACCAAGCCGAGCAGCCACTGGCATCCTCGCTTGAATTTAATCTCGCGATTCTTGGTTTTGGAGTACAGACGGATGTCCGCGCGGGTGAAAATCGCGGTAAACAGATGACGCACGATTTTGTTGTGCTCGGGCACAGCCAAGCTGACCTGACTAAGACAACCACATGGCATACACCCTTGCCAGCTTATCCAAATACTGAGGCCCACCGGTATGCCCTGGTGGCCTGGGTCACCGACCCGGATACTCACCGCCCACGCCAAGCGGCCGGTCACTGGTGGCAGCCCTAATCACCTGAAAAGTGCTGTCCGGGTAGCGCAAAGAACAATCTCTCAGTAAACTAGCGGTTCAAATTCACCATTATATTTTTAGGAGGATGCTATGGAGTATTCAGAATACCAGCACCTATTGTTTGACCGTAAAGACAATGGCGTCATGCTTGTGACCTTAAACCGTCCAGAAATCATGAACGCAACCAATGCCCGTCTGCATTGGGAACTAACCAAAGTATGGGACACCGTCAATGAAGACGATAGCGTCAAAGTTATCGTCGTGACTGGCGCTGGCGACCGTGCCTTTTCAGCCGGTGGCGATAGCAGCTGGATTGCTGAAATGGTGGGCAATGCTGATTACATTCAAACAGCTCGAAAAGAAGCTGCCGACATCGTTTACAAGATGCTTGATACCGACAAGCCGATTATTTCCGCAATCAACGGCGTTGCCGTGGGCGCAGGTCTGGCGGTTGCCATGATGGCTGATATCCCAATCATTGCTGAAGAAGCCCGCTTTACTGATGGACATGTCAAACTTGGTGTATCCGCTGGCGACCACGCAGCCATTATTTGGCCACTGCTTTGCGGTATGGCAAAAGCAAAATATTACCTGATGACCGCTGAATTTATTTCAGGTAAAGAAGCGGAACAAATGGGTATGGTAGCCAAGTGCCTGCCACGAGAAGAAGTTCTGCCAGAAGCACTGCGTATTGCTGATAAACTGGCAAAAGGCAGTCAGCCTGCAATTCAAGGCACCAAAAAAACCCTCAACGGTTGGATGCGCATGGCCGGTCCTATTTTCGACCACTCATTGAACGTCGAAATGATGTGCTTCCTCGGTTCAGACGCAGAAGAAGGTGTTGCGGCATTTCGCGAAAAACGCGAGGCCAATTTCCCTTCCGCCAACAAGTAGGCAGCCTTTAGGTGAGGGTGGCCATCCACCCTCACATTATTCAGCACGGCATATAAGCAACACACCCAACTCAGTGACCCCGCGGATCATTCAAATTAAAACATGGGGCCGGGGGAAACATGTCAGCATCCAAACCTGAAAACAAAACGCAACATGTCACACTACAGCATAAGCTGAGTACACTTTTAGACAAGCACACAAACCTGATCAAAACACCACAAGGGGAGTTTCCCTTTCAACTTTGGCAAACCTTGGCAGAAGCCCACCTCTTAACGCCGCTTTTATCCCAGTCACTCAATGGCCAAAACGCCACTTATGCAGAGGTTGCACGCGCTGCGGAAACTTTTGCCCAAAAGACAGGGCTGCCGGGACTCACCATGGCCTGGATCATGCAGCAATTACTGATCCGTATAATTGCCAGCAGCACCAGCGAGAGTATTCAAACCCGCTACTTGCCGCCGCTCTTGTCAGGTGAGAGCTTGTGCTCTCTTTGTATTTCGGAGCCTGATGTCGGTGCACACCCTAAGCACCTTTCAACAGAAGCGGTGCGTGACGGAGACACCTACCTACTGAATGGCGAAAAAACCTACATCACAAACGGCCCGCACGCGAGTGTATTCATCGTACTTGCGATTACTCACGTGGATGCCGGGCGAAAATTTTTTAGCGCGTTTATCATCCCCCGAGAAACGCCGGGTTTATCGACAACGCCACTAAAAGGCTTCCATGCCTTACAGCCCACAGCCCATTGCCAAGTCAAGCTGAACAACTGCCGCATCCCCCAGGACTATCGCGTGGGAGCACTCAACGACGCATTTGAATCCATCTCCAAACCCTTTCGGGAGCTTGAGGATATTCTGATGTTATGTCCAATCGCAGGCTCAGTACGCGCTTTGATTGAAAGCATCACGCGAGAAAATCAGACGACCTTAAGTCTAGAAGACCTCGGGCAAATGCTTGCCATGGCCGATACACTCTCAAGCATAGGTATGCTGGCAGCAGAAGAGCTTGACAAAACCAGTAACTCTGAGCTTAAAGTGTCGTTTATAATCACCAGCAAGCTAATGGTTGAACAATTCAACATTAAGATAAAAAACTACCTGAAAAACACACCATTTGGGGAGGTTGTTACGGCCCTGGCAAACGATATCGACGTATTGGTTAATATTGCCAAATATGCCAACACAGCAAAACAAAAAGCACGTGCGGCCCGCTACCTGCAAAAATAACAATAGAAAACATGCCGCATGGAACGAAATACAAAAACTGGAATCCGATGAATGAAAGACTTATATCAAGATACATTTCAATCTGTTGAAGAAATTCAAAAGGCCTTTGAAACACACAACTACATCTGCAACACCCAAATAGCCACCTGCACTTATATTGCTTATAACCTGCAAAAACCGGTGATGGTTGAAGGACCGGCAGGCGTCGGTAAAACCGAGCTGGCCAAAACAACTGCGGATATTCTGGGCGTTCCCTTGGTACGGATGCAATGCTATGAGGGGCTTGATGAGTCGAAAGCACTCTACGAATGGAAATATGGCAAACAACTGCTTTATACCCAACTACTGAAGGACAAGCTGAGTGAAATTCTTGCCGGTGCCGAAGGCCTGAAGCAATCCATGACCAAGCTTCGAGGGCAAGAAGACCTGTTCTTTTCTGAAGAGTTTCTGGAACCCCGGCCGTTGTACAAGGCCTTACAGGAAGAGCACGGTTGCGTGTTGCTGATTGACGAAATCGATAAATCCGACCATGAATTTGAAGCGTTTTTGCTCGAAATTCTGTCCGAATTTCAAGTCTCTATTCCAGAAATCGGTACGCTAAAGGCAAAAATCAAACCACTGGTATTCCTCACCAGTAACAATACCCGAGAAATGAGCGATGCACTCAAGCGCCGCTGCCTGCACTTGCACATCGGCTTCCCGGATGAAAAGCTGGAACGACGTATCCTGGAAACCCGTGTTCCCTCACTCGCTGACAGTCTTCGCAAAGAAGTGGTTTCGTTTGTTCAACAGATTCGTGAACTCGACATCAAGAAAGTGCCATCCATTTCGGAAACAATCGACTGGGCTCGCACCCTGCTTTTGCTGCACACCGAGCACCTGGACAGCGATACGGTGAGAAACACACTCAATGTGATTCTCAAGTTTGAAGAAGACATCGAAGCCGTAAATGAACAGGCTTCCAATTTTATTAAAAAGGCCCGCCCTTACACGGAGTAAATCCTCATGCAACAGACGCTCGAAGACTTTTACAAAGTTGTTCGCTCAGCCGGCATCAAAGTCTCTGTCGCCGACAGCATCGAAACCAGTAAGACAGTGGAACTTGTCGGTTATGGCAACCGCAGTATTTTAAAAGATGCGCTCACCCTATCTCTGGCGAAGACCGTAGATGAAAAAGAAGCCTTGGAAGAGTGCTTCGAGCAGTTTTTCACATTCAACGCCTTTCAAAAAAACACAAAAAGCCCAGAAGACGCCAAACAAACCGGCGCCGACCAGGCCGAAAAAAATGATGAGGCCAATGCCGGTGCAAACGACCCTGAATACACAGGCGACTTAGAACTGGCCAAAATGCTGCTCAAAAAGGACAAAGCCAGTCTTGCCCAGGAAATGAGCAAAGCTGCGCGCGAAGCAGGCATGACTGACATCTGGTTTTTTACCCAAAAAGGGATCTACACCCAGAAAATCATGGACAAGATGGGTGCCCGCGAACTGAATAAAGAAATCGCAGAATTAGGCCGCGGCGACTGTCCTTCTTCCCAAGCACTGGCTGGCAAGTTGAGAGCAGCACAAAAGTATCTATTTGAAGAAGTCCGTAATTTTGTGGAACAACAGCTTTCTATGTATGGCAAAACCGCCTCTCAAACAATCCATGAAGAGTTTTTGAAAAATACCCGGCTCTCCAATATTGAAAAGCGTGACTTTCAAACAATGCATAAAATTGTTAAGGAAATGGCAAAACGCTTAAGCTCCATCCACTCGAAAAAACGTAAGCGCGAGGACCGAGGCCAACTCGACTTCCGAAAAACCCTGCGTAACAATGTTGCGTATGATGGCGTGCTGTTTCAAACCTTTTGGAAGATGAAGGTCGTCGATAAACCACGTATTCTCGCACTTTGTGACGTGAGTGGTTCTGTTTCCTCTTACTCCCGCTTTTTATTGCTATTCCTCTATAGCCTCAACGATGTTCTCAACCGCATTGATACCTGCGTATTCACCAACACCTTGATTGATGTCAGCCACATCTTCGATGAACTCCCGGTAGAGCAGGCCGTGGAAAAAATTGTCTACGAAATCGGAATGGGGGGCTCAGATTACGGCAACACGTTGCTGGATCTAAAAGATCAATACATGGATAAGATCGATAATAAAACGACCGTTATTATCTTAGGTGATGCACGTAATAATAAGCTGGAACCACAAACTGATATCATGGAACTGCTGTATCAGCGCGCCAAGCGAGTCATCTGGCTAAACCCCGAAACCGAGAGTTTTTGGGGCATTGGTGACTCTGAAATGCTGCGTTACAAGCCCTACTGTAATATTGTCAAAGAATGTAACACTATTAACCACTTGGAACGCATGGTTGATACCATCCTCAAAGTGTCAGCGCAAGCAGCCTAACCATTCATTCAAAAAAGCTACAGCGTGCAGCAGCATGTGCTGCACGTCCACTCAAAAGCATTCATACCGACCTGTTTTTCATCGACGACTAACAGGTTGTACTAAAAATTTTCTTTGCATTCTCGAAAATAACGTGAATAATAGCTTTCGTAGGCCATGTCAATGTCACGATGGATAAATCCATCAGGTTTTGATCAAATGTCACCAAAATATACGTTATCTCTAGCGCTCTCGCTCACCCAACCCCACACTGGGCACAAACCGAGCTCGGGATAAAAAACCCCATAAAAATCAACCGTATTGTTAAATAATAACGCACATTTATTGAAAATAACCTTTCATCTACATGAGGACCCCTTATGGCAGAACAAGGCGTTTCAGGCACAGTTAAATGGTTTAATGATACAAAAGGCTTCGGCTTTATTCAGCGCGAAAACGGGGCAGATGTATTTGTTCATTACTCGGCTATCCAGGCAGAGGGCTTTAAGTCTCTTAAGCAAGGCCAACCCGTTACGATGGACGTTATCGAAGGGGCAAAAGGCCCCCAAGCTGAAAATGTGATTCCAGGTTAACTATTAATGTGGTCGCCCACAAAACTGAGACCCAATCAAGAAGACCTAACCCCCATCATGTCAAATGTCTGCCTGATATAAGCACATTGTTTAGCCTCAAAACAATCGCTGCAAATCCAGTGATGACTTTTAAATGAGTTACCAAGCCCGAAAGCGGCCCGGTAACTCTGGCAACACACCTAACCACTCAAAAACAATAGCTAGAGACCCCTGCTGAAATATTCTTTGAGGCGATATTGTCCCTTCTCTTCTGCACAATACGTTCAACAGCATAAAATTAAAGATTCCGCTCTAAACCAAGTAGTTCAGCAAGTTTGCAAACCAGTTACTAAAATTTTCAAAAAAAGCGTTTCACGGCTTCCTGTTTATAACGATTAATGCTGTTGTTCACATAAAGTCATAAACGCTTCCTATACTCTTTAAAACCAGTTCAGTTTGTAAAGGAATTCATATGGAACTCAGTGTCATCATTCTCGCTGCTGGCAAAGGAACGCGAATGAAATCTGACTTGCCAAAAGTCCTCCACCCGATCGCACACAAACCATTACTGGGCCACGTATTAGACACGACAGTCGGGCTAAACGCCAAACAGACCTGCGTTGTCATCGGGCACGGAGCTAATACTGTTAAAGAGACGTTCGCAGCCCGCACCGTTACCTGGGTAGAGCAAAAGGAGCAAAAAGGAACAGGGCACGCGGTCCAACAAGCATTACCTCATATCAAGCCAACTGAGACGGTCCTGATTCTTTATGGAGATGTCCCCCTGTGCGCCTCAAGTACGCTCACGTCATTGATCTCATGCGTCAGTGAACAGTCAATAGGGTTACTCACCGTCACACTCGAAAATCCAACCGGTTACGGGCGCATCATCCGTGATCATGAAAACCAGGTCACAGGTATTGTGGAAGAAAAAGATGCCACACCAGGCCAAAAACAAATTACAGAAGTCAATACGGGCATTTTGGCCATTTCCGGCTCTCATTTGATCAACTTGCTGTCTGACATCGACAACCAAAATGCCCAAGGCGAATACTACTTAACCGATATTTTTTCACTTGCGCACCAGCAGGGCATACAAATACAAACCTGTCAGCCTGAAAACTCATGGGAAGTCTCTGGCGTCAATAACCGGCTTCAGCTCGCGGAACTGGAGCGCATTTACCAGCTTGAAAAAGCAAAAGAACTCATGACAGATGGCGTCACACTACGTGACCCCTCACGCATCGATATTCGTGGCAATGTACAAACGGGGCACGATGTTGAAATTGATGTCAACGTTATCCTAAGTGGTGACGTAATACTGCAAGACAATGTCAAAATCGGGGCAAACTGCAGTATAAAAAACGCCACGATTTGTTCAGGCAGCATGATCAAAGATCATAGCGTTATTGAAGATGCAATCATTGGCAAGAACTGCACTGTCGGCCCATTTGCCCGCTTGCGCCCGGGCACAGAGTTACTCGACGATGCCCATATTGGCAACTTTGTTGAAGTGAAAAAGTCGGTCATTGGCAACGGCAGCAAGGTGAATCACCTTACCTACATCGGCGATGCCGAGATCGGTACCGGTGTCAACGTAGGAGCCGGCACCATTACCTGTAATTACGATGGTGCAAACAAACACCGCACCGTCATAAAAGACCATGCATTTATTGGCTCAAACACATCACTTGTCGCCCCTGTCACCATTGGCAAACATGCGACCGTTGGCGCTGGATCCACTATTGGACGCGATGTTGACAACAATACGCTTGCCTTGACAAGAGCGCCGCAAAAAGCAATCGACAACTGGACCCGCCCAACCAAAAAACCTAAGGGAGAAACAACCTAATGTGTGGAATTATCGCTGCCCTCGCTCAGCGCCCAGTCGTTCCAATTTTAATCGAAGGGCTTAAAAGGCTTGAATATCGAGGCTATGACTCTGCGGGTATTGCTGTTCTAGACAGCTCTCATGACATTCTGCGTGTTCGCAAAAAAGGAAAAGTAGCCGTTTTGGAGGAGGCTTTAACTCCTGAAACCCAAAAAAGTCATATTGGTATTGCACACACCCGTTGGGCAACACATGGAGAACCCAGTGAAAAAAATGCCCACCCACACAACTCCAACCAACAAATTTCACTTGTGCACAATGGCATTATTGAAAACCACTCGGAACTCAGGGAAGAGTTACAAGCGGATGGCTACTTATTTGAGTCAGAAACAGACACAGAGGTTATCGTGCACCTCATCCACCGGGAAGTCGCTCGGCTTGGAGACTTTATGGGGGGTGTCCGCGCTGCCGCGCAAAGACTTGAAGGTGCCTATGCACTGGCTATTCTGAATAAAGATGAACCTACACGCATGATTGCATTGCGTAAAGGCAGCCCTCTCCTCATGGGTATTGGTATTGATGAATACTTCCTTGCTTCAGACACGGCAGCGCTCACACCAGTCACCCACCGTTTTATCTTTTTGCACGATGGCGACTTTGTTGAAATCACCAGCGACCAGTACAAGATCACGGATATCCACGGCCAATCTGTGGAACGGGAAATCGTCGAGTCAGATATCCAGCAATTCTCCGCCGATAAAGGGAAATACAAGCATTACATGTTAAAAGAAATTTACGAACAGCCGGTTGCTCTTCGCAAAACGCTCGAGAATAGGATCACACCGACCAGCCTACTGCAAGAAAGCTTTGGGCAACTCGACAGCGAAACATTGGCACGCGTTGAACACATTCATATCGTTGCCTGTGGCACGAGCTATCACGCCGGCTTTGTTGCCCGCTATTGGTTTGAAAAATTCACACCACTGACTTGTTCTGTGGAGGTTGCCAGCGAATATCGTTACCGCAAGGTGAGTGTCCCTCCGAATACTCTTTACGTCACCATTTCCCAGTCAGGAGAAACGGCTGACTCTCTTGCTGCGCTCTCCATGGTTAAAAAACGCGGTTATCTTGGCGCACTGGTCATCTGCAATGTGCCTGAAAGCTCTATGGTAAGAGAGGCTGATGCCAGCATGCTAACGCATGCCGGCCCTGAAATTGGGGTCGCATCAACAAAAGCATTCACAACCCAACTTGCCGCACTCCTTATCTTGGTCACAATGCTGGGTAAAGCGAAAGGCATGCCGCAGGAAACACTGTCACAGCTGCTCACGGCACTCAGCGAGGCACCGAGCCTGGTTGAGGCCGTATTAGAACTGGACAGAGACATCCAAAAACTTGCAGAAGATTTTGTTGAAAAATCACATGCCATCTTCCTCGGCCGTGGCCCCTTCTATCCTGTGGCGTTAGAAGGAGCTCTAAAGTTAAAAGAAATATCCTACATTCATTCGGAAGGCTATCCAGCCGGAGAGCTTAAGCATGGGCCACTTGCCTTAATTGATACAGATATCCCTGTGGTTGCCGTCGCACCTAAAAATGACCTGATCGAGAAGCTGAAATCTAATCTCGAAGAAGTGAGAACACGAGGAGGGCAGCTGTACATTATTGCGGAGGAAGGGGTGCACATTGATGAAAATAATGGCATCAAGTGCATAAGAGTTCCGCACTGCCCGGCGCCGATCGCTCCCATTATTTTCAGCATTCCCTTACAGCTTTTGTCATATCACGTAGCCGTCACACGTGGAACAGATGTCGATCAGCCACGCAACCTAGCCAAATCAGTCACCGTTGAGTAGTTTGCCCCCTAGAAACATAGTCTGTATACAGTATCTATACAGACTATGTGATTATTGGCCCGCTACCCTTAGCCTTAACGCTTCCCTCACTCTGCCTGCCCCTCACTCTAAATTAACAACGAAACAGACATTTCACAATCGTAACAATCCGTTGCTATAATGCTTGGGCAGTCATTTGAAAGATATTGACTCGCCAATCCAATAAATAAGACTAAATAATAGAATTATTGAAAAATAATTTAGAACTGTAGATGGTGTCTTAACGCTTAATAGAAAAAGCGGGAGGTAACATTAATGGTAAGTGAGGAGAAGGAAGCATGTCAGGCAGGCTTAGTGCTGTACCCATCTTAAAAAAACTTTTTTGTTGTTCAGGCCTGCTTGCTGCAGCAAGCCCTGTATCGGCCGAGTACGCTCTCAATCTGCCAGAGCCCGCTTCTGAACTCACTAGAGAAGTTTACGATTTGCATATGTTGACGGCAAAGATCGCTCTTTACATCACGCTGATCGTAACGGCCGTCGTTTTTTACGCAATCTTTAAGTTTAGAAAATCTAAGAATTACGAGCCTGACCAGAACTTCCATACCGGGAAATTTGGGACATGGTCATGGGTTCTTGTTCCTATCATTGTTTTGGGCATTGACCTTTCAATCTCAGCACCGGCAATCAAAACCCTGCACCTGATTGAAGACAAAACAGAAGCGGATATGACCGTCAAAGTCATCGGTACTCAATGGAAGTGGATCTACGAGTACATGGAGGATGACGTTCGTATCGTCAGCAGTATGCTTTCCGAGGAGGAAGCAGAAAAAGCAGAAGGCGAAGGCTATCTACGAACAGTCGACAACCCCTTGGTGCTACCTGTCGGGAAGCGCATCCGCTTCCTGCATACAGCTACCGATGTACTCCACGCATGGTGGGTCCCTTCCATTACGGTTAAAAAAGATTCCATTCCAGGTTACATCACAGAAACCTGGACTATCATCGATAAAGAAGGCCTATATCACGGCCAGTGCGCAGAGAACTGCGGCCGTGGCCATTCATACATGCCCATCCAAGTCGCTGCTGTAAGCCAAGCAGAATATGACGAATGGCTCAACAACAAAAAACAAGAACAGTTGGCAGCGCTGCAAGAAGCCTCATCGGACAAAACCTGGAGTAAAGAAGAGCTCATGAGTAAAGGTGAGGCCGTATACAAAACAAACTGTCTCGCGTGTCACCAAGCCAACGGTGCAGGTGTTCCAGGCGCATTCCCAGCTCTGAAAGGCAGCCCTGTTGCGGCAGGCCCTGTTGATAAACATATTGAGATTGTACTTAAGGGCGTTAAAGGCACAGCCATGGCACCTTGGGCCAGTCTGAATGACTTTGAACTCGCTGCTGTCATTACATACGAGCGAAATGCCTGGGGTAACGACACCGGTGACCTTGTGCAACCCGCAGCGATCAAATCAGCAAGATAAAAACACATCATTAAGATGAAATAATTAGCGAAAACCGCGTCAGGAGTGAGAGAAATGACTGCAGAAGCCTTAGATAACCATCATGACCACGGGCCACCTAAGGGTTATAAACGTTGGCTCTTCAGTACCAACCACAAAGATATCGGGACAATGTACCTCATCTTTGCAACGGTAATGCTATTTCTAGGCGGCGGCATGGCCATGCTCATCCGTGCCGAGCTATTTATACCCGGCTTGCAGCTGGTTGAGCCCAACTTTTATAACAACATGGTCACTAACCATGCCTTAGTTATGATTTTTGGTGCAATTATGCCCGCTGCGGCAGGGATGGCAAACTGGATGATACCGATGATGATCGGTGCCCCAGATATGGCGCTGCCTCGCTTGAATAACCTCAGTTTTTGGTTATTGCCAATGGCGGCAATTATGTTAATTATGGCAATGGTTGTGCCTTTTTTCGGTGGCGGCGCGCCGGTCGCGACAGGCTGGACGCTTTATCCACCACTCTCCGTACAAGCGGGCATGGGTATGGATCTGACGATTTTTGCCATCCATACACTCGGTATTTCGTCCATCTTGGCCTCAATCAACATCATCACAACGATCATTAACATGCGCGCACCAGGCATGACATGGATGAAAATGCCCTTGTTTGTCTGGGCCTGGTTTTTTACCGCTCTCTTATTGATTTTAGTGATGCCTGCGCTTGCCGGTGGCGTGACAATGCTCTTGTTTGATCGGCACTTTGGCACCAGTTTCTTCGACGCAGCAGGTGGTGGCGACCCCGTACTGTTCCAGCACCTATTCTGGTTCTTTGGCCACCCTGAGGTTTATGTTCTGCTCTTACCTTCTATTGGTGTTTTAGGCATTGTGATACCGGCTTTTTCAAGAAAGCCTCTGTTTGGCTATAAGCCACTTGTTTATTGGATGGGCTTTTTAACGGCTTTGGGATTGGTTGTATGGGCACATCATCAATACACCATTGGTATGTCAGTCGCCGCCACCACCTACTTCATGATTGGCACCATCTTAGTGTCAATCCCTATTGGTCTCATGCTATTTAACTTTATCTTTACAATGTGGCGAGGCGCAATGACATTTGAAACACCCATGTTATTTGCGATTGCCATTATCTTGATGTTTGCATTTGCAGGCACAACCGGCGTGATGCTCGCTGTCGTACCGGCCGATATGCAGTACCATGATACCTACTTTGTCGTCGCACACTTCCACTACGCACTGATCCCGGGCGCATTATTTGGGCTTTATGCCGGCGTTTTCTACTGGCTGCCTAAGTGGACTGGACACATGTATGACGAAACACTGGGGAAAATTTTCTTCTGGTGGACAACGATTGCGTTCAATGTAACATTCTTCCCTCAACACTTTGTTGGCTTGGCAGGCATGCCAAGAAGAATTGCTGACTACAGTGCGCAATTTACGGATATCAATATCATTTCCTCAATTGGCGGCATTATGTTTGGCCTTTCCCACTTATTATTCCTCTACATCATCATCAAAACGGTTAGAGGTGGAAAGCCTGCTGAAGCTAAGTCATGGGAAGGTGCGCAAGTCGGTACTCCTGGATTGGAATGGACGGTAGCATCACCACCACCTTTCCATACCTTTACCACACCGCCTGTCGTGAAATAACCAGCACTTTATAATGAAGGGCCGCCACGATGAGTAGCAACACACCACAGCATGAAAAAAAGAGAAAGATAAATCTTACTATTGCGATATTTATCGGTGCATTTGCTCTGGCGGCCATGCTTCTCCCTATTATTGCACTCGGACTGCGAGGCTCAGGGCTGGGTACGTGAACAAAGAAAGTTTTACAACAATGAAACGCGGTTTTGTAATGCGCTATTCAATCGATAACCTTGAGGCTCATCGAGGTCAGGCCCGTCATGGAAAACCACAAATTAAGCAATAAAAAAATAGTATTAAGCTTATCTTTGGCCGCCATCGTTATGTTCGGCTTTGGATTCGCTCTAGCCCCTCTGTATCAACTGATCTGCTCTGTTACCGGTCTTAACAGCATTGGCGGAACAATTGACGCCAGAAAAACAATTTCAGATTACAAAAACATTGATCAGACGCTGTCAGAACGCAAAATTACGCTACAGCTCGACACAACCTTGGAGAAAGGCCTCGACTGGCAATTCAAACCTGTCGAGAAACAATTAAAAGTGCAAGTGGGTGAAGTAAGTCAAACGAGCTTTATTTTCACTAATACATTCGACTATTCAGTCGTCACTCAGGCGGTTCCCAGTGTTACTCCTTGGCAAGCGGCTGAACACATCAAAAAAATAGAGTGCTTTTGTTTCAATCAACAAACATTGGCGGCAGGCGAAAATAAAGTCATGCCACTCACCTTTGTAATTGACCCAGACTTACCCAAAGATATAAAAACAGTCACTTTATCTTATACCTTAATGGCTGTTGACAACAAAATTGCTGAAAACACAAAACAAAATTTTTAATAATCTAAAGTAAAGCATGATGAAGGATAAATGATTATGAGTACTGCGAGTGACCAATATTACGTTCCAGAAGGCAGCCACTGGCCAATCATTGCAGCAGGCGGTGTCTTTGTACTGTTTATTGGGTTTGCCTTCTGGATGAACGGTGTTGGAGCAGGAAAGATATTCTCAGTGGTAGGTACATTGATCACCGTTTACCTGTTTTACGGATGGTTTAAAAGCGTGATCCATGAAAGCTTATCCGGAAAATATAATACACAGGTTGACTCCTCCTTCCGACAAGGGATGATGTGGTTTATTACCTCCGAAGTTGCATTTTTTGCAGTGCTTTTTGGTGCGCTTGCTTACTTCCGGATAATTACCCTTCCCTATCTCGGCGGCGAAGGGTTTTTAGCAAATTCCCACCTGCTATGGCCGGAGTTTGATGCAACGTGGCCCATTTTGACACCGCCCAACCCCGAAGCTTACCCACCAACAGAAGCAATGGGGCCCATGGGCATCCCTCTATTAAATACCATCCTACTGTTAACGAGCGGCGCAACTATCACATGGGCTCATCATGGGCTCAAACATAATAATCAGAAAGTACTCGTTGTTGGTTTAATTCTCACCATTGCACTTGGTGCAACGTTCATGGGGTTTCAGGCTTACGAGTATTACCATGCGTATCATGCTCTGAATTTAACGCTTAATTCAGGGGTATACGGATCAACGTTTTATATTCTGACAGGCTTTCATGGGCTTCACGTCACCATTGGCACAATCATGCTGATATTCATTGCCATACGAAGCGCACAGGGACACTTCACACCAGAAAAACACTTCGCTTTCGAAGGGGTAGCGTGGTATTGGCACTTTGTCGATGTCGTCTGGATTGGACTTTACATTTTTGTGTACTGGTTATAAGCCCATACATCCTGCAGAATTTGTTTATAAAACCCGTTCAGGGTTAAAAAGGGTTAGGACTGATTAAACCCATGAAATAACCACTGATCACCATAACTATCAAGCAAATGGATAAGGCAACTCTTAGCTTTAATGAGGTTAAAACGCGGTTGCCCCCTTGCTTATCCCTGGAAAGGAAAAAAGCACCCGAAAAAAGGCTGATCAAAATCAGTACTAAATTGATAACAATAAGAGATTTAAACAACACAAATAGCACCTACGTTTTATGAGTGCGATACGCACGAACTCAACAGTATATGTGATCTGTCCATGCTTGATAAGGCAAGGTCACTCCTTTTGACCACACGGGTAACACCAACCTTTCATGCCTTCATCAACGACCAAACAGTTTTCCATGCCCAAATGGGCGCTGCCTACTTTAGCAGTTATCATGATTGCTATATTCACTTATCTGGGTTTTTGGCAACTTGATCGAGCACGAGAAAGGCAAAGTGATTTCGAAGCCAAAAAAGCGCAACTCGAACAAAAAACATTAGTCCTAAAACAAGGTGACGACTTAGACACCTTAAAACCCTATCAACAGGTATCCGTAGAGGGGAGGTTAATTCCATCCAGCACAATCTTACTGGATAATGCCATTTTGAATGGACGTGCGGGCTATCAAGTGGTAACAGCTTTTAAGCCTGATGTGCTGCCCTTATACATCCCCGTCAAAAGAGGCTGGCTACCCAGCACAGGCGACAGAAACCGCCCCCCCACCGTTAACACACCTCAACACACAATAACTTTAACAGGACACATCACCCTGTTTCCTGAAAAACCACTTTTCTTTTCAGACAGAAATCTAGCAAGCCACCACCATGCAGAAGCCCCTCCAGTTTGGCTCTACTTCGATTCAACCGAGTTTTCCCAACGCCTAGCACTTCCGCTAGCACCATTCATACTGCTTGCTAGCCCTGATCAACCCGGGGCTTTCCAAGTCTCCCCCCCTTCGCTTGAGTCCAAACAAGGCATGCACATAGGTTATGCCATACAATGGTTTGCATTTGCTGTTTTTGTCATCATCCTCTCTTTTGGCGCATTTTTTAAACAACGCCATAAGAAAGAGGTACACAAACCAATTGATAGGTAAACGTGTGGATACATCAGAAAAAGATCAACTCATTAGAAAAATACCGTGGCCAGTGCTGATTATGATCGTCGTGTTTGGAGTGCCTTACCTATTCACCTGGTACCTTATTTCCAGCGATGACCCCATTTTTTTCAAAAAAGGCCAAAGTAATGGCCAGCTTATCCAGCCGCCGCGTGCATTGAAAGAGGCCCACTACACAACACTATCAGGAAGAGATTTCGGCCCCAAAAGTTTTACTGGGAAATGGACTTTACTCAGCATCTATGAACAGGCATGTGATGAGCGTTGCCAGCAACAGACGTACCTCACTCGACAAGTCCGCCTGGCCACTGGCTCAGACATGCGCGAGTTACAACGCGTGCTCATTATCACCACACCTCAAAATATTGAAACCCTGAAAAAACAATTTGACGAACATAAAGATCTCACGGTTTTGACAGGCCCTGCACAAGCCTTAACGGAACTGAATGAAGCATTAGAAGAAAACACAGAGTCACCTTTCAACCATTTATACATCATAGACCCCAGAGGTCATGTAATGATGAAATATCCCGCCAATTTCGAAGGCAAACTAATACTTGAAGATCTGGAAATTTTACTTGCTGGATCCTAAGAAAGACTGAGCGCTGATATTTTGCAGCCCTTTACACCCTGTGTATAATCACGCAGAATTGGTAGACAAAATAATGACAACAGGCTGCAACAGACAAAACCGGCCAATAAAAACACTACAACAATAAAAACCCATATTAAAACTCAGTGCCGGGGTAAGCCTATTATGAAGGCCTCAGTATGAATAATCTTGCCCTAAGTAAAAGTGACTCCTCTTCGTTGGCTCAATACTTTGAGCTGTGTAAACCTAATGTTGTATCCCTGATTGTTTTTACAGCCATCGTAGGTATGCTGCTTTCCACGGAGGGCTCCATTGCCATCAACTTACTTATCTTCGGCAGCATTGGTATTGCGCTGGGCTCTGCAGCAGGTGCGGCTATCAACCACGTCATTGATCAAAAAATAGACACGGTCATGGACAGAACCATGGCCCGGCCAATCCCAACCGGCGCTATCTCTACAAAGAATGCTCTGATCTTTGCCGCAATACTGGCTATTTCATCAATGGTGATTCTATCAACACTGGTCAACCTCTTAACCGCTTTCCTAACCTTTTTATCCATGATCGGCTACGCGTTTATCTATACCGTGTATTTAAAGCGCACAACACCACACAATATTGTTTTAGGCGGAGCGGCCGGTGCGACTCCACCTCTCCTAGGATGGTGCGCCATGACGGGCACAGTCACCATCGAAGCCATTTTGTTATTTGTCATTATTTTCATATGGACGCCGCCACATTTCTGGCCATTGGCGATCAAACGCCGAGACGACTACAAACGTGCAGGGCTTCCCATGCTACCCGTCACCCATGGCATCGCCTTTACAAAGCAACAGATCCTGCTCTACACCTTTCTATTATTCGCCGTCACTTTACTCCCTTATTCCATTGCAATGAGCGGGTTGATTTACCTGGCCAGTGCGGTCTTTCTTGGATTGGGATTTATATACCATGCCATCAAGCTTTACCGCTCAGAGGATGACTCACATGCTATGCAGACATTTGGCTATTCTATTGTCTACCTATTCGGACTATTCGCAGCACTATTAGCTGATCACTATCTACTCTGATTATCAGCACGCTTCTTCACTTGCCTTGCCCTTCCCTGCAAGAATGGCTTAAAAATGCGGCACAATCGCGGTAAGCTCAAATAATCATTTATGGACGGGTTAGAGTGAACCTGCTCAGCATACTGGCATGTGATTACATTGCAAAACGGCTTCGGCCAACTATGTATTTTGGGGCCTAATGGGCTTGTTTTTTCACCCCTTCGCAATCCCGCTTGCCTTAACCGCCAAATTCTGTCCGTAAAAGCCGAACTACTCGACTCAAAACACATACCTAAATCTGTTTTCTAATGCCTTGGAAAGACTGAATTTTAAATACAGTACAAGCCATTGCTCTGTTTCGCCAATATCCCTTTTTCATTCGAGGCACAAAGGCGCATAATTAAAAATAAAAAAACAATCATTTGGGAAAAGAGGAGCCATCATGCAACAAACGCCGTATCATCCATTTGGATTAGACCCAGAACACCTTGAGTTCAAAAATCATTTTCGCCGATTTGTTCAAAACGAACTCGCAGGAATCGCTGAGCAAGCCGACCAAGAAGGCCGATTTCCCACAGAAATTTACCCACTGCTCAAAGAGCAGGGTTACTTGGGTATTGGCTTTCCTGAGGCCGTCGGTGGCAGTGGTGGTGATTTAGTCACTGCCAGTATTTTTTACGAAGAACTCACCCGTGCCTCAGCCGGTGTCTCTGCCGGCGTCTTTGCCCACCAACACCTCGCTTGCGGACCTTTGGCGCGCTTTGGAACAGACGAACAAAAAAGCACTTTTTTTGACCCAGCTATCCGTGGAGAAAAAATTGGCTGCTTCGGCCTCACCGAGCCCGATGCAGGCAGCGATATCCGTGGGATGAAAACAACCGCGCGTCAAGACGGCGACCACTACATCATCAATGGCAGCAAACTCTATATCACCAATGGTACTATTGCGGACTTCATACTCGTCGCGGCACGCACAGGGGAAGCACGAGACAGGCAAGGCATCTCTATGTTTATCGTTGAGACGTCCGCTCCCGGGTTTCAATCCCAACTGCTGGATAAAGTCGGTAACAACTCATCTTCAACCGCACTCATCACGCTCGACAATATTACTGTCTCTAAAGACCGTCTGCTTGGCCCTGAAGGCAAGGGGCTCTCTCAATTAAAAGAAACACTAACAGATGGCCGTATCCTTGTTGCAAGCCGCGGACTGGGCATTGGCCAAGAGGCCATGGAACTCATTCTTGACTATGCCAAGCAACGCAAAGCGTTTGGCCAAACCATAGGGAAATTTGAAGGCGTCGCCTTCAAAGTCGCCGAGATGGCAGCCAAAGCCGATGCCGCCCGACTCATGATCTACCGTGCAGCCCGTATACGTATGGCCGGAGAAGATGGATCCAAAGAAGCCTCAATGGCCAAATTACTGGCCAGTGAACTCGCCGTGTCAGCCGCCACTCAATCCTTGCTTTTACACGGGGGCGCAGGCTACATGGAAAGCATGAAAATTGCCCGACTGTTCAGGGACGCGCCTGAAGCTTGGATTGGCGAAGGGACAAATGAAATTCAGTTACTAGTTATTTCCAAACATCTGGGCTTGCTATAACACAATAAAAACCATCACCAGGGACAGCATATACGAGCCTCTTCAACATAAAATTCAAACTATATGTAATGCCATCACACGGGCCAGTGTAACCAAGCATACAGTTAGGAAACCACATGAACGACAAGACACACCATCATATTCACCTATGCCAATGGGGCAGCGATGACCAACTTGGCGCAGCCAACTACATTACCCCGGAAAAGCGGGTGGCCGCCATGCACTCAGTTCGTCAGGGAAAAACATTTGACCTCAGCCGTGAAATTAAAATTGGTGTGCCCAATATTAAGCGCATTCAACCGCAATACGCCATGTCGATGTGGATCAACGCCGAATACGGGCTACGTGCCCAAAAAAATACCCCATTCACCAATGAATGTGGCTCCAATATCGAGCACATTAATATGACACTGCATACCGGTACTCACATTGATGCTTTGGGCCACATTACTATTGGTGACCGAATGTACAACAACCGTCGTACTCACAATACCTTGGGTAACGGGGGGCTCAGAGAATTGGGGGCCGAAAAAATTCCGGCACTCATTACGCGCGGTGTCTGCATTGATGCAAGCCATCTCGATGGTGGTGATCACCTGGCAGCAGGGCGCGTCATCACACGCGAAGAGATCAAAGCCTTATTAGCCCAACAAAATACAACATTAACCACAGGTGATATCCTCCTCATCCGGACAGGCTGGGGAAAATTTTTTGCCAAAGACAACGACAAATACCTGGCCGGTGAACCAGGAATTGGTGAAGATGCGGCCGAGTGGATCATTGCTCAGCAGGTCAGTGCAATCGGATCAGATAATATGGCTGTTGAAGTGTTACCAGCAGAAAACTCTAAAAAAGATATGCCCGTACACCAACAAGCGCTTGTGGAAGCCGGTGTTTACCTGATCGAAAATCTGGATCTGGACGAACTGTGCGCCGCCCAAGTTCATACCTTTTGTTTTTTACTGCTCCCAGTTAAATTTAAGGGTGCAACAGGCTGCCCCGTCCGACCAACCGCTGTGATATAACATAGACAAGTCACAAACTTCTGGTACCATAAAAACACATGAAGTGGAGACGCTTGGATGTATAAAAAGATACTGCTCGCATTTGATGGAACCTCACAAGGCCGTGCAGCGCTCAGGCAAGGCGCTGATATTGCGGAAACGATGGGATCTGTAACCCACTTACTTGCAGTGATGCAGCTACCCGCCAGTAGCCAGTGGTCTGAAGGCTACATTCCTGATGCCTTTTTCGAAGAAGAAAAAAAGCGCGTCGAAGCGGTCTTAGAAGAAGGGGTCGGGCTGCTTAAAGCGCGTGGGTTAGACACCCAAGGGCATCTTGAATCCGGCAACCCAACTGACCGTATTGTCCACATTGCAAAACAGGAAAACACCGACCTCATTGTAATCGGCCATAGTGAAAAAGGCCCGTTGGCCCGTTGGTGGCAGGGCTCCGTTGGAAACTCACTGCTTAATCAAGCACCCTGTAGCTTTCTCATTGCCATTCCGAAGGCTGATCACGCATAACCTGACTGGAAAAACGTACTGTGGCCCGTTTTCTGGCTAAATACACCAAACAACGGCTTTATCCGCCTTGAATGATGACATTGATCCAAGCCTAATCTGCATGAAATAGGCAGTGGTCTGGTAAAATACTTGGCAGTCCGTCCTATACTCTAGGCAAAAATATTCAATGCCACCCCCATCAAGAGAAAACCATGATGCGACGAACCAAGATAGTAGCAACACTCGGACCGGCGACAGATAACCCCGACACCATTGCAGAAATCATCAAAAATGGCGTCGATGTCGTGCGCTTAAATTTTTCTCACGGCAAACCCGATGAACACCGCCGCCGAGCTGAACAAGTCCGTCACCATGCTGGCCTGCTCAAACGAACAGTGGGCATCCTCGGTGACCTGCAAGGTCCTAAAATCCGTATTACCCGCTTTAAGTCTGGGAAAATTACTCTTCAAAAAGGCGATGAATTTACGCTGGATGCGTCACTCGGTGACGAAGAAGGCACAGAAAAGCACGTAGGCCTGACGTACAAAAACCTGCCCAATGAAGTCTCCCCTGGCAACGTGTTTGTTTTGGATGATGGTCGCATAGTTTTGGAAGTCACTGCCATCAATGGTGACAAAATCCAAACGCAAACGCTGGTAGGCGGTGAACTGTCCAATAACAAGGGGATAAACCTCCGGGGTGGTGGGCTATCGGCGCCGGCGATTACTGAAAAGGATGAAAATGACATTCGTCTCGCTGCCGACATTGACGTGGATTATCTTGCCGTTTCCTTTCCCCGTAACGCCGAAGATATCAACCATGCCCGTCAGTTACTGCGGGCAGCCGGCTGCTCTGCCGCCATCATGGCTAAAATTGAACGAGCAGAAGCATTGGAATTTATTGATGAAATCTTAGAAGCCTCTGATGCCATCATGGTCGCTCGCGGTGATCTGGGTGTTGAAATTGGTGACCCGGAGCTGCCTGCCGTACAAAAAATGTTGATTGAGAAAACCCGGCTGGCCAATAAAGTGGTGCTGACTGCCACACAAATGATGGAATCGATGATTACAAACCCGACTCCAACTCGCGCCGAGGTATTCGATGTTGCTAACGCCGTCATAGATGGCACAGATGCCGTCATGCTGTCCGCGGAAACAGCTTCCGGAGCCTACCCAGCCCGGGCCATTGAAGCCATGAGCCGTATTTGTCTCAGTGCCGAAAAGTCAAAGGACGTTCAACGCTCCCGGCACAGAATTGACACCGAGTTTAAGCACATTGATGAAGCGATTGGCATGGCAACCATGTATACCGCGAACCATCTGCGCGTCAAGGCGATTGCAGCCATGACAGAGTCGGGCTCCACCCCACTGTGGATGTCACGTATCAGCTCAGGTATCCCGATTTATGCTTTGACGCAACATAAAAAAACCCGACATCTGGTCACCCTCTATCGCGGCGTGTGCCCTATCCCGTTTAAACCCATTCAAGAAGATATGAACGATGCTATCCGGGATATTATTTCTCTCCTGGTCAATGAAGGCGTCATCACTGGGCCGGAAGACCGAATTATCATTACGCGCGGTAATCTCATGGGTGTTGGCGGTGGCACCTCAACCATGATCATTATCAGAGTTGGCGATTGGATGCTTGAAAAGGTAACAGAAACAAAATCATAATTTTGACGATAATCACGACTACCCCCCATGAGCAAGGTAAAATAAACGCCTGCTTCAGAATAAATTTTTAAGGGAGAAAAAACATGACTGATGTTGTTGGACTACTCGAAGGCGAAGCAGAGAGTCTGCTTGAATACCGTTGCACAGGCATTACCAAAGACAGCCTTTATCTACCCGGCGCTGACTTCGTTGATCGTGTTGTCGCGGAGGGTGACCGCTCAGTTCCGGTTATGCGCGCAATGCAAACGCTGTTTAACGAGGGTCGTCTGGGCGGCACAGGTTATGTTTCCATTCTTCCAGTTGATCAAGGCATCGAACACTCAGCAGGCGCTTCCTTTGCGCCCAACCCCATCTATTTTGATCCCAAGAACATCGTTGAATTGGCTATCGAAGGTGGCTGTAACTGTGTTGCCTCAACACTGGGTGTACTCGGCTCAGTGGCGCGCAAATATGCGCACAAAATTCCCTTCATGGTGAAACTTAATCATAACGAAATCTTAAGTTACCCTAATATTTACGACCAAACACTCTTTGCTCAAGTAGATCAGGCCTACAATATGGGCGCTGTCGCTGTTGGGGCCACAATTTACTTCGGCTCGCATGAATCCAGACGCCAAATTCAGGAAATCAGTGAAGCCTTTCAGCACGCTCATGAACTCGGTATGGCGACCGTTCTGTGGGCGTATTTACGTAACAATGGGTTCAAGAAAGATGGCGTTGACTACCACACATCAGCCGACTTAACCGGGCAGGCTAACCACATCGCCTCAACCATTCAGGCCGATATCGTCAAACAAAAAATGGCTGAAAACAACGGCGGGTATACTGCGATCAACTTCGGCAAGACCCATGACAAAGTCTATTCAGAGCTGACCACTGATCACCCCATTGACCTCGTCCGCTATCAAGTTGCCAATTGCTATATGGGGAGAGCCGGATTAATTAATTCAGGTGGCGCCTCGGGCAGTAACGACCTGGCACAAGCTGTTCGCACAGCGGTGATCAATAAGCGCGCGGGTGGCATGGGCCTCATCTCAGGCCGAAAAGCTTTCCAGAAACCCATGGCAGAAGGCATTGAGATTTTGCACGCTATTCAAGATGTCTATCTCGACAACAGTGTCACGATTGCCTAGTTAAACGGACCCACAAGGCTTCAGATTACACCTTACACCGTCATCTGAGGCCTTTAGTTCAGCCTGTGCTGGCCACTGTGTTGTCGGACACCAGTCGTACAACCCGCTGAGGAAAGGGGATTTCAATATTTTCATCGCGGAAAATTTGCTCAATCTGGTAACGCAGATCGCTAGCAATGGACAATTTATGTTTGACTTCGCCGATGTAACACCGTAACTCAAACGCCAGGCTATCGGCACCAAAATCGTTAAATAAGACAAGCGGCGCGGGGTGTTCCAAGACATGAGGATGATTCGCCGCACACTGCATTAAAAGCTCATGCACTTTGCGGGGTTGTGTTCCATAGGCAACGCCCACTTTGACATCGACACGACCATAGCTGTCTTTCAGTGTCAGATTTGTCACTGAATTGGAAAGTAGCGATGCGTTAGGTATGATGACCGAAGCTTTGTCAAAAGTTTCCAACTCTGTCGCGCGAAAGTTAATACTTTGTACAATACCTTCCTTGTCCTCGACTAAAATCCAGTCGCCCACCTTAATCGGACGCTCGAACAGTAAGATCACGCCAGAGACAAAGTTGCTCACCACATTTTGCAATCCAAAACCAATCCCGACAGATAAAGCCCCGGCGACCAAAGCAATATTTGAAAAGTCGGTCCCCAGCGCTGCAAACCCAAGTGTGACAGCAATGATCAAGCCCAGGTAACGAAATGCCGAACTGATCGAATGGTGCAGACTTCGATTTCGCGTCACTTGAGGCAAAACTTTCGCCATCAGGCTACGCTGCAACACCTGCGTTAATAGCATTACGACGCTAAAGACCAATACAGCAGAAACCACGTCAGCCGGCGATATCGTGATATTACCGACAGTAAAGCCGTCGGCGGTGCTGCTCAACCAGCGGATAATATCTTCTTTCGGGACATCCCAAATTTGTAGTACAACCAGTAACAATGCAACGGTCATGACAATATCAAGCAGCACCGTTGACCACACCCGTGTGCGCTGTAATGAGATGATCCGAATACCCAAAGTGCGCCTTAGCGGCTTCAACCGTGTCAAACCACGCATCATCTCCACAATAATGCCCCGCAGCCCAAACGCGACGGAAAGCGCAATGCCACTTAAAATCACCCGGCTCACCAGGTACATGCCAAACTCAACATAGCCCAGAAAACTTGCGCCTATGCCAACAATAGCCAAACAAGAGACTGTGCGACGGAAAATTAACCCGCCCAAACCACCACTCAAGCGTGCTTTGCGTGACTGCCAACTGCGGTCAGCCATGAGCCACAGAATACCCCCTCCTTTGAGGCAGACCATGAGCAGACCATAGACCGAAAACAATGCGGTTGAAGCACTCAATTCAACAATGGTCAGTTGAATAAACAAATCAACCGACACCAAAAACAGTAACAATAAAATACCCCACGCCAGATACTCAGAACTGGTGGGAGACAGCGAGGTCAGTCGCCATACTGGTCGCCCTGGGGACAGGAAAGCATGGCTAAAAGCTGCCAAAACAACAAAGAACAAAGCAGCCAGAAAAAAACTGTCCAGAAGATCCCCAAATGTTCCCCCTGATTCAAGATCGGCACTATGGAGCCAGCCCCAAACCCCTGCCAAAACAAAAGCAGGAATCACTCCCCGGGCAACCCCACTTGCGACAGCAGCAACCACCCGGCGAGAATAGACTGGGTTAGCCATTCTCCGGTCACGCCCCCATTTTCTAAGAATGATCGAACGCAAAAAAAGTCCGGAAAGTACCGCAGCCAGTACGATTGATAGCGCCGGATAAAGCACTTGTCTGTCACGAAAGTAGGTTTTATTTGCATTAATCCACTCCATTGGCGAGCGTATTAAACGTGAAACAGCCTGCTTCAGCTGCCCCACCGCTGAGTCGAGCACTGCCGAGGAGAAGGGTGAAGGAAATTTTTGTGACAGCCTGTCAAGAAGCTCTGTTCTCAACAGGCTGGAGAGCTCGCTGGCAAGTGATTTTGCCTGAGCTTCAGTGATGTCTAAGTAGGTCAGCCGTGAGCGTAGTTTTCCGAGTTCCTGATTATAAAAATCCCGCTTTTCCGTGATGGCTTCAACTTCGATCGGCTCGCGCTCTCCAGGCTTTTCTAATGCGTCGAGAACCTGATTGAGAGAGTCCAGCTTGGTTTGTATCTCTTTTTTCTGGACCAGAACATCACTAGCAATACGGCTGATGTGCTGAAAAAAGGCACGCGTTTGTGTGTCCACATAGTGTTTGCCGGCGATATAAGCCTCAACGCGATTAAGCACGTCATCCCACGTGAGTGCCTGATCATCCCAGTCTTCTTGCTCCAGACGCCGGTCAAACTCTGCAGTAAACACTTCAGCTTCTTTTAACAGCCGCTCCGCCAGAGAGGTTTCATTGCCAGGCTCACGTATCTCTGGCGTTGCCACAACATTTGAAAACAGCAGAAAATTCAGGACAACCAGTAAACAGACGTTTTTCATAGTGGCGGTATTTTCTCCGCCTGGGCAACGGCTCGCAAGCTTCAAGCGTCAGGCGGAGTCAAGGCCATTACACAAGGTTTTATTGATCGGGAAAACGTATCTCAACAATCGACATGTCATCAGCTAACGCGGCATCGCCAATAAAATCTGTCAATGCATGACTGATTTTTTCAATACGGCCTGTTCCCACATCTTCTTCCATCACCAGGGCTTTGAAGCGCGCCTGTCCAAACATTTCTTCAGCATGATTACGCGCCTCGGTGATCCCATCTGAATAAGCGTAAAGACTATCCCCTGCCTGTACCGAATATTCATTTTTTTCAAAAGATTTTAGGAAAGTAATACCTAGGGGTAAATTTTGCGATTCACAAGTATAGACAACTTCCCCTTTATGGTTAACCACCACCACAGGTGGCATCCCACAATTCCAGACTTTGATGTTATTTCCTTGAAAATCAATCTTCATGTACGCCGCGCAGGCAAAATAATCTGTGGGCAATAGCTCTTTTAATTTTTCATTTAACTCGGCTAATACTTCATCACCGTACATGTCGCGGCGGACCATCGCGCGGAAAATGGCTGAAACCGGGACCGCACCCAATGCAGCTGGCAGTCCATGCCCAGTGAAATCACAAAGCAGGCAATGTATGACCCCCCTTGAGTCTTGTGCTGTCAGTACTAAATCACCACTAAACGCAGAAAATGACTGCCCCCAGCAGCACACGCCTTCTACATGATCGGTTGTTTTTACAATTCGGGAAAAGACTTCCTTAGCAACATTCTCTTCCTTCATTCGCTCGGACTGTTCATGCAAGAGCTTATTGTTCATATCAATCAACGCATCACTATTGCGTTCCAGGCGGTTTCGGTAATCCGCCAGATGTATCATCATCTGATTAACCGTTCCTGCAATTTGGCCAATTTCATCCGTTCCCCCAATATCCACACTGGCAATTTCTCGGGATGATACCTCCCACGCCTGTAGCGCTTTGGTCAACGCCTTCAAACGCTCACTGATGCTTTTTACAATGAGCCAGCCAAGCCATGCGGTGAGGCTTAATACCATTATTAAAGCCACCCCGAGTGTTATGATTTTTAATAATGAAAAACTAAAAACCCGGTCACTTTTTTCAACAAGAAAACGCCCATATGCATCGTTAAAGCTGGCAATGGCGCCTTCCCTTTCCGCAAGTGAGGTCAATAGAGAAGCCGTTATCTCCAGCCGATAAGCATCTTGGTGCTTCACGTTATACAAGGTGGCGTTCTTCCACCCTGTATATTGAGGCAGTTTTTTGTATTCCAGCGCTTCATCCAGCATCAACTGAGGTACTGCTGAAATCACAACGCTCCCCAGTGTCTGCCTGAGGTACTCGATCTCATCAGCCAATAGCACCCACTCGATAACATGTCTTCGCCCATGCCACCAGGGCGCTTCAAAATGCTGGATGAAAACCGACTCCCTACTGGATAATTCTTCATACTGAAGAGCATTGGACCAGACAAGCGCACCTAAATGAAAGTCGCTGTATAAAATTGAAGCCGCAAACTCCTCAAACACGAGCAGCATCTTATCTATAACTTCATTGTAGGCTTCAAAAAAATAGACCGTAGAGTAGTCATAAGTGACTCTCTGTCGCAAATCGGGTAGAGAACGGGCCGCCGAAATGGCTCGGGAAACCGACGACTGGATTCGGGCAAATGCGTCTCGTTTAACGAGATCGGTATAGTCTGACCGAAACTGCTCTCTGAATGCCTGAACGCGATCGATTTGCGCTTGCAACTTCGCTCCAGCCTGAGCATTACCTGCTGACTCAATATACTTAATCGTGAGTATTTTCTCCTGCCGCAACAACCGAACAAATGTGGACAAGTCCTGCAAGAAAACCTTCACTTCCATAGTTTGCCGGGCTGAATTGAAAGCCGTGGTCTGCCGGCTGAGCTCACCGGCTACGATGATAAAGAGTAAAAGCACTGGCCCGCAAAGGAAAACAAGCAGCTTTCCCCGAGCCCCCATATTGCTTATAAAATTCTCAGACATCCGCAGCCAGATAAGCCCTATTCATCGGCCGCCTCATGCCACCACCTACTCGCACTCTCTTGTGCAAAAACAGCCGGAGGAGGTTACAGCGAGACGGACCTATCAAAAGTTATAGTTGATTTAATGAATCGGCCTAATCGGCGACACCTTTAAATGAAAAAAGGCTTTCTTTACTTGAGTACACCGCACCTCAAGAGTTCATTTTAGGGCTCACGGCTTTTTATGTATGCATGTCACGCAGTGCTGTTTTTAACACCTTGCCGTAGTTATTTTTAGGCAGCGCCTCTAGGAAATGGTATTTTTTAGGCCGTTTAAAACGTGCGATGTGCTCAACACAGAATTGATCCAGCTCACTGGCTGTGAGTGGACTATTCGGTCTTAGTACAACACAAGCGACGACATTCTCACCCCATTCAGGATCAGGCTCACCAATAACGGATACTTCAGCAACATCTGGGTGCTGAAGCAGCACTTCTTCAACTTCACGTGGATAAATATTAATGCCGCCACTGATCAGCATATCCTTGCTACGATCTTTAAGCGTTAAAAAGCCCTGCTCATCCATAAAGCCTAAATCACCCGTGTGCAACCACCCCCCTTTTAAAGTCACTTCTGTCGCACTTGGATTTTTCCAGTACCCCAACATCACGGTATCCCCGCGCACCAGGATTTCGCCAACCTCATGAGGGGGTAACTCCGTATCGTTGGCATCCGCAATGCGCACCTCAACAACCGAGTGAGGAATACCCACAGATGCAACCTTTGCTTCCCAGTCCGGAGTAGCCTGATCCGCAATGACCGTCCGCGGCAAGCAGGTGATGGTCATCGGGCTTTCTCCTTGACCATAAATTTGTATCAAGCGCTCGCCAAAAAGTGCCTGGGCCTGACGCAGATCTTCGACATACATCGGCGCTCCACCATAAACGATTGTTTTAATTCCAGAGACATCAAGACCTTGCCCTTGATCGACCAACCGTTTAATGATCGTGGGTGCGGCAAAAAAGGTGGTATTTTTCCAGTGTTGAGAAAGGCTGAAAACTTCGTCGACATCAAACCCCCGGCTCGGCGGCAGTACATGACAAGCCGCAGCAACGACATGGGCAACTGCATAAATCCCAGACCCATGGCTCAAGGGAGCCGAATGCAGAATGCAATCTTGAGGGGAAATCCTGTCAACATCGGTGGCATAACCGGAAACCATAGCAAATAAATTACCGTGGCTGATCATGGCACCCTTGGGTTTGCCTGTTGTGCCACTGGTATAAAAAAGCCAGGCAAGATGATCTTTTTCAACGCCTGCCAGTTCGATCCGATCTGCATCAAAAAGCCGTCTGTACGCGTCATCATCCACATTAATCAGTGCATCCAGGGTTTCGATACGCCCTTCGATTGCGGCAATGTCCTCGTATATTGAACCCGCAGAAAAGCAGAGCTTGGCCTCAGAGTGACTCAAGATGTATTCAAATTCATTCACGTGTAATTTAGCGTTGACAGGGACAACTGCCAGCCCGGCATACCAGCACCCATACAGTAACTCCAGATATTCCGGTCGGTTCTGCATCACAATCGCAACTTTGTCACCGGTTTCCAGGCCATACTCTGAGCACAAGGCCCGCCCAAGTCGCGCACAACGGTCATCCAGCTCCGCATAGGTATAGACCAGCGTTTTACCCAAGGCAATCGCTCGATTTTCTCCAAAGGATCGTCCAGCACGCTTCATGTGGATGGCAATATTCATGGTTTCTCTCTCCTGTGCCCAGATTTGCTGTCTATTTTACTCTCTGGCGCGTCACTAAGTGTTGGTTCTAAACATGTTATGCTATTCGCTCTAAATAGTTAAAGCCATGACACACGAATGACACAGGTGGAAAACGCCAATCTTGAAGTAATATCGGCCACGCAGATCGCACGCCAGCTGGAACACTGGCATACATTGTCTATGGACTTGCCAGAGATGGTGCGATTCCCTCCCGGGCCACCTAAGCGCGCCGCGGTACTCGTGCCGCTTCAAAGAAAAGACGATGGCTGGCACATACTCTTTATCCGTCGTGCTCACCGCAGTGGTGACCACCACAGCGGCCAAGTCGCGTTTCCAGGCGGCAAAGTTGAGCAGGAAGATCACAGTGTTGAGTCCGCTGCCTTACGTGAAACCTGGGAGGAAATCGGCCTTCACCCTTCCAATGTTGATATGGTGGGGCGTCTGCAAAACCTCGTTACCATCACCAATTTTGTCGTCACACCGTTCGTTGGCATCGTCAAAGCCCCCTTTGACGCGGTCCTTTCAGAGACAGAAGTCGCCCGGGTATTTACAATGCCGCTGCATTGGCTGGCCAACCCTGATAATCACATCCTGCCTGGCATCAATGCACCTGCAGAAGTTGAGGTGCCCAAATATGGGCGAGTGGTTAAGTCGGAATACTTTGCACCCTACGATGGTGAAGTACTCTGGGGAGCGACGGCACGTATGGCTTTCCATTTGATCAAACTTTTGCAAAAACCACTATAGACAGCAGACAGAATACCCATGACAGACCAACCTGATATTCACGCCGTTAAAGGTTATCTTCTGGAATTGCAAGAAACCCTATGCAAAACACTCGCCCAACTGGATGGACACCAATCTTTCCAGAAAGATGACTGGCAAAGGCCCGCCGGGGGAGGCGGACAAAGCCGGGTATTGGAACACGGCGCGGTATTTGAGCAGGCCGGCGTCAACTTCTCACATGTTTATGGTGAACACTTGCCTCCGTCTGCAACGGCTAGCCGCCCACAACTTGCGGGCTGCCACTTTCAGGCGCTCGGGGTTTCTTTGGTGATTCACCCCCAAAACCCGTTTGTACCGACTTCACATGCCAATGTGCGTTTTTTTATGGCTGAGAAGCCCAACCACCCTCCCATTTGGTGGTTTGGTGGCGGTTTCGATTTAACACCTTATTACGGCTTTGAAGAAGACTGCCGACATTGGCACCAAACTGCCTACACCGCCTGCCAGCCTTTTGGGAATCACTATTACGAGCAATTTAAAGCATGGTGTGATGATTATTTCTACCTAAAGCACCGACAAGAGCCTCGTGGCATTGGCGGGCTGTTTTTTGACGACTTCAACGAATTGGGGTTTGAACAAAGCTTTGCCTTCATGCGCAGTGTGGGTGACCACTACCTGCCTGCCTATCAACCCATCGTAGAGCGCCGCACACATCACCCACACACAGAAAAACATCGCGACTTTCAGCTCTATCGCAGAGGCCGCTACGTCGAGTTCAACCTCGTTCACGATCGTGGCACACTCTTTGGGCTACAATCCAATGGCCGGACCGAATCGATTCTGATGTCACTCCCTCCGCTCGTGAAGTGGCGCTATAACTGGCAACCCGAACCCGGCAGCGAAGAAGCCCGTCTTTATGACACATTCCTCAAGCCCAGAGACTGGCTTAACACCTGACAACAGATAGCCACGCTATTCATTTTATTAACCCTTATCCACATACACTGAGGTATACATGGCCGAAACAGCACAGCAAGACAATGGACAGCAATTCAAAATCGAAAAAGTCTATCTCAAAGACGCCTCTTTTGAGTCGCCTGGCACCCCTAGCCTGTTTATTGGGAACCAGGCCTGGAAACCGCAAATGGACTTACAACTGAACAGCGAAGGCCGGAAAATCAACGACAATGTGTATGAGGTTGTTCTAACAATCACTCTGACCGCCAAGCAAGAAGAAAAAACCGCCTACCTGATCGAACTAAAACAGGCTGGCATTTTTACCATCACCGGCGTAGAACCTGCGGCACTCGGTAACGTTCTGGGTGCTTTCTGCCCCAATATCTTATTCCCCTTCGCCCGCGAAGCCATCTCAGAGTTGGCTGTCAAAGGTGGCTTTCCCCAAATTTTACTGGACCCTATCAATTTCGACGCACTGTATGCTCAGCATCTGGAACAACAAAAAGCATCCGAAAATAAAGAGACCATACAGTAAGAACACATGGCAAATCCGCAATTCACAGTTCTTGGGGCAGGTTCGTGGGGGACCGCTCTGGCGGCACTCCTGGCCCGCAATGGCCACGCCACCACCCTCTGGGGGCGGGACATTCAACAGATGCAAGCCATGCAGGTCACCCAGGAAAATTCAAAATATTTACCAGGGTTGCCACTCCCTCCCACACTGCACTACACACATGACCTAACACACGCGATCGCACAAGCAGACGCTATTGTTCTCGCCGTACCCAGCCATACTTTTCGGGACTACATCCAGAAGCTGAATCCCTGGCTGTCAGGGGAGCGTGCCATCATTTGGGCCTGTAAAGGGCTTGAGAAAGGTACGGCCAAGCTACTGCATGAAATTGCACTTGAAGAACTCCCCTCGCTCCACCGGGTTGCGGTGATCTCCGGCCCAACGTTTGCAAAAGAAGTACTGCAAGGCCTACCTTCTGCGGCAACTATTGCCGCAGAAGAAGCTGACTTTGCAAGTCTGGCGGCCAGCTGGTTTCAGGGCGAAAGTTTTAGAACCTATGCCAACACCGATATTATTGGCGTGGAAATCGGCGGCGCGCTCAAAAATGTGCTTGCAATTGCCGCAGGCATTGCCGATGGCCTCGGCTTTGGCGCAAATACCCGGGCTGCACTCATTACCCGCGGGCTGGCGGAATTAATGCGCTTGGGAGAACAACTCGGAGGACAGCGAGAAACCCTGATGGGGCTCTCAGGGCTGGGCGACTTAGTGCTAACCTGCACGGATAATTTATCCCGTAATCGCCGGTTTGGTCTGGCGCTGGCCAGAGGGCTCAATACCGAACAAGCCATTCAAGAAATCGGACAAGCGGTTGAAGGCATTTATACCACGGCAGAAGCCTACCGGCTCTCCGACCAAAAAGCCGTTGATATGCCAATTGTGAATGAAGTGTACGATGTCTTATATCAAGGCAAAGCGCCTTTAGCGGCGGTACACAGTCTCCTGGCCCGCGCACCCGTCATGGAAGCGCCCTGAAAGCTGACGGGAGCCGCCCCTAATCCAGTACACAAAAATCCATTTGTCGCCAAGCCTCATAAAAAATAATCGCCACCGCATTTGACAAATTCAGGCTCCGGGATCCCTCATTCATGGGAATGGTTAATTGCTGTTCAGGCGGTACACTCGACAGCACACTTGTAGGCAACCCACGCGTTTCCGGGCCAAACAGCAGTGCATCGCCTGGCGCATACACAACATTAGAATAACGGCTCTGTCCGCGCGTACTGCAAGGCAATAATCGCTTGGGTTGAACGGTTTGAAGGAAACGATCGAGGCTGGAATGCGTACTGACACGGGCACTCTCATGGTAGTCCAAACCTGCTCGACGCAGTTTGCGGTGATCCAACTCGAATCCCAATGGCTCAATCAGGTGCAAGCCGGCTCCGGTGTTAGCGCACAAACGGATAATGTTACCCGTATTCGGTGGGATTTCAGGCTGGTACAAAACAATATTTAACACGGCACTCATAACAAAATAACTTTCATTAGGGGAAGAAGGAATTGTCAATTTTTCGACATATATACTTTAAAACCAGATTCACACTGGACATTTTTCATCAAGTGTTAGAGAAATTTAAGTAATTTAGGGAATCTCCCTTAACAGGCTTGCATATTGAACAGAAATGTCGAAAAATCCACAGATCAATCAAGTTTTTTTTGATAGCCGATCTAAATCGGTTCAATCCAACGCAACCAGCTCTGGCTATGAAAGGATTATAACGCCAATGGATAAACCCGGACTTCTGCTTGTCGATGATGACCCGTTAATCAGAGAAAACCTGGTTTTTTTATTGCGCTCATCGTTCACCGTGCACACGGCCGAAACGCGAAAGGAAGCCATCACGGTTATCAGTAACTTACCACAACCTCCCGAGCTTTCACTGGTTGACTTAGGCCTCCCCCCTTATCCTCATGACTCGACAGAAGGTTTTACTCTAATTCCAGAGTTACTCGCAATCAGCCCCAACATGCGCATTTTGGTGTTATCCGGACAAAACGAAGACAAAAACCTCAAGCATGCAATGACGATAGGTGCCGCTGACTTCATCCCAAAACCCTGTGAACCCCAGCTGCTCAAAGCAAGATTGGAGCACCAGCTACAGCTTTTGAGTATTGATGTTGACCAATCCAAAAGAGAAAGTTACGCACTGATTGGGGACAGCCCGGCCATGGTGGGCTTACGCGCCCAAATCACCCAGTTTGCCAATACAGACTTTCCCGTACTGGTAACAGGCGAATCAGGGACGGGCAAAGAGCTGATTGCTACTCAACTGCATAATGCCAGTGCCCGCGCGGCGCACCCCTATATTGCTGTTAATTGTGCGGCCTTCTCCAGCGAATTACTGGCATCACAGCTATTTGGCCACGCTAAAGGCGCATTCACCGGCGCCACGCGGGAGCATAGTGGCTTCTTTGCAGAAGCCAAAGACGGCACGCTCTTCCTGGATGAAATTGGCGAGATGAGTATCAATCTTCAATCCAACTTGCTGCGCGTTATCGAAAACGGTGAGTATTATCGTATCGGCGAGTCGCGCCCCCGACTTGCACGGGCCAGAATCATCGCCGCGAGTAATAAAAACTTACTGGAGGAGGTCCGGGCAGGCCGTTTCCGAGAAGATTTATACTATCGCCTTTGTGTCCTTTCAATTAAGACACCCCCACTCCGTGAGCAGATCGGAAGAGCACACGTCTGAACTGCTCACGGAGTGGGGGTGT